>Ga0334722_10001737_pt1 | contig 26228 bp, 18 predicted proteins | sample C3_bottom_MG_FD_207210 | JGI IMG/M metagenome (GOLD analysis project Ga0334722, IMG submission 207210) | Sediment microbial communities from Yellowstone Lake, YNP, Wyoming, USA - C3_bottom | ecosystem: Environmental > Aquatic > Freshwater > Lake > Sediment | place: USA: Wyoming | collected... | reverse complement strand
TGGACGCACCTCTAGTGTACCAGTTATCCTGCCAAGGGTAGCGCTGGGTAGCTACGTGCGGAAGGGAGAAACGCTGAAGGCATCTAAGCGTGAAACCCTCCCCAAGATGAGATTCCCCGAGCCGTAAGGCTCCTAAAGGCTCCTGGAAGACTACCAGGTGATAGGCCAGATGTGTAAGGACGGTGACGTCCTCAGCTTACTGGTACTAATCAGCCGTGAGGCTTGACCATTTACCTCCACTTCTTTTGCGTGCTGTCAGACGCGCGCCTTCTGCAGGATATTCGGTTGTCCTTTGTTCTTTGACATTCAGCCGCCGCCGTCGATTGTGACGTTGCCCCGGAGAACATACCCGGGTCCCGACTCCAAGCGATAAGCGGGCCGCACCGGTATACGGTGTCGGCTGAAACCACCACTTCGGAACCGTCCTTCGGGGCTGTTCCACAAGTTTCCCGGTGGATATAGGAGAAGGGTCACACCCGTTCCCATTCCGAACACGGAAGTTAAGCCTTCTACCGCCGATGGTACTGCATGGGCAACTGTGTGGGAGAGTAGGTCACTGCCGGGGATTAATCAAAAAGGCCCGATGCCGAAAGGCGTCGGGCCTTTCGCTTTTGTAATCCAAACGCCTCTCCCCGATAATAGACCTGCTACCTTCATGCGCCGTAAATGGTAGCAGGTCTGTTTTCGGCTTCTCGAGCTTCCCCCACCCCAGATTCAAGATCATCACCCCTCTGCCGGTCCCGCACGACGTCGATTCCCTGTATGCCTGCGTTCGCGAGTGCGGACGCAGCAGAAGGAGACACGCGATGTACAAGATCGAATCGATGCTCTACGGGTACAAACTCACGTTCGGCGGGTTCATCCAGGCGGCCGAAATGCGGCAGTGGGTCAAGGAAGCCGAAACGGCCCTGGCCTCCCAGCGAGGCTCCTTCGGCGTCATCGTCGACATGCGCACGCTGAAGCCGCTCCCCCGGGATGCCCAGGAAGTGATGGAGTCGGGCCAGAAGCAGTTCAAGATGAAGGGCATGCAGCGGTCCGCCGTCGTGCTGGAGAACGCCATCACCACAGCCCAGTTCAAGCGCATCGCCCAGGAAAGCGGCATCTACCAGTGGGAGCGCTACTTCGACGCGTCGAAGTCGCCCGACTGGGAGCGCAAAGCCGTTGAATGGGTCCGCAACGCGGCCGATCCCGACGTCAAGGCCGCGTAGCCCGCTCGCCGGCCGGGATTCCAGTCGCGTCGTCCATCCCCACCCCCACCCGGCACAACGCCCGGGGCCGCCAGCGGTCCCGGGCGTTCTTCACGTACGGCCCAAGAAAACGCCAGCCCACTTTCAAGATCATCGCCTCTCTGTCGGGTCGCGGCGCTGTCGATTTCCCAAGTGCGGCGGGAAAGCGCTCGGATGTCTCTCCCGTTGCGACACCGGATCGGCGATGCCGCCGAACCAGAAGCACTCACCGCTCCCCAGGGAACGCGGGGGCGAGGGCACACGACAGGGAGGTCCAGATGTTTCGACAGAGTCTCATTCGCGCCGTTGTGGTCACGACCGCACTCGGCGCACTCAGCGCGCCGGCCGTCGCGCAGCCGACGATCAAGGTCTTCGGGCGCGAGGTCCAGATTCACGGCTCCATCCAGCAGGGTGCCATCAAGTCCGACGGCAACAACTTCCTGACGATGCAGAGCAACGACGGCAGCGTCGCCATGACGGACGGCGCGGTCAACGTGTCGAGCCAGATCGCCAAGAAGTTCCGTGTGGGCGCCCAGGTCTACGTGCGGAACATCGGCCAGCTCGGCAAGTTCCGCCCCCAGCTGGACTGGGCCTACGCGGACTACAAGTTCGCCGACTTCCTCGGGATCCGCGCCGGCAAGGTCAAGACGGCCCTGGGGCTCTACAACGACACCCAGGACATGGAGTTCCTCTACACGTGGGCGTTGCTGCCGCAAGCGGTGTATCCCCTCGACCTGCGCAGCGTCACCATTTCGCACGTCGGCGGAGATGTGTACGGGCGATTCGGCCTTACGGGCGCCGGCGCGATCAGCTACACCCTCTACGCCGGCACCATTCCTGACGATCCCAAGGGCGGGTATCTCTACGGCATCCAGGACAACGGCAGTGAGTTCCTCACGCCGCTCAAGCAGAAGGTGTTCGGCGGCGACGTGCGGTGGGCCTGGCACGGCGTGACGGTGGGCTATTCGTACCTGCGCTCCATCGCCAAGGTGAAGGTGCACACGACGGCGATCCTGCCGATCCCGCTCGACATTCGCGCGGACGTGAAACCGTGGACACGCCAGGCGTTCTACGCGGAGTACCAGGGCGCCAAGCTGCGCGTGTCGGCCGAGTACCGGAAGGAAAACCGCTTCCAGGGCTACACCGCGCTGCAGCCGCTGCCTCCGCCAATCGACGCGATGTTCGCCCAGGCCGGCGCGCCCCTCGACTTCTCGGCTGCCGGATGGTTCGTCGCGGCCAGTTACCGCATCAGCGACCTGATCGAGCTTGGGGTCTACCACGACCAGTACGTGCCCGACACCAAGAAGGACGCCGTCACCCCGACCAACCTGATCCGGGAAACCGTGGCCGCCGTCCGTTTCGACCTGACGTCGAACTGGAACCTCAAGGTCGAGTTCCACGCCGTGAAAGGGTACGGCGATACGAGCTACCCGCACGGCTTCTACAGGCGCGTGAATCCGACGTTTACCAACAAGACAAACATGCTGGTCCTCCGGACCGGCTTCAACTTCTAGGTGAGGAAGGAGTCGTCATCATGAAGACAGTGCTGTTCCTCGTCCTCATCTGTGCGGCGTTCAGCGGGTCGACGGCCTACGCGCAGGTGCAGGTGATTGCCAACGCGAGCGTGGGCGCAACGTCAGTGACCGTCGACGACCTGAAGACCGTGTTCGTCGGCGCGAAAAGCACATTGTCCGACGGATCCGCGGTCGAACCGGTGCTGGCCCTGTCGGGTGCGGCGCACGACGCGTTCCTGTCTCAGTACGTCGGCAAGAGCGACCAGGCCCTGCGCAACAGCTGGAAGACGCTGGTGTTCACAGGGAAGGCGTCGATGCCGAAGTCGTTTGGAACCGATGCCGACATCGTCGCCTACGTCGCCAGGACGAAAGGCGCGATCGGCTACGTAGGTGCGTCCGCCGACGTCGGCGGCGCGAAGAAGTTGACCGTCAAGTAGCACCGCAGGGAGAAGAGCAATGCGACGTCTGGGATTGACAGGGAGAATCTGGCTCAGCATCGGCGTGCTGCTGGCCGGCTACATGCTGGCGACGGCGGTCGGGCAGGTCCAGGCCATTCGATCCGAAGCCGGGCTCGTGAACACGAGCGAGGCGATCTTCCCGGCCGCGCTCCGGGGCCAGGAAGCGGCGGCGAAATTCGAGCGTATGACCCGCGGCTTTGCCGACGCCCTGATGCTCGAGGACGCGGCCGCTCTCGAGCGCGCCGAGAAGGAAGGCAAAGACACCGCCGCCTTGTTCGAGCAGGCGGCGGCCTACACCGGCCTGGGCGCCGATCGCGCGGCCGCGCTGCGCGAACTCGCCGCATCGGTCCGGGTGCTGGCCTCCAGCGCGCGCACGGCCTACCTGCCGATGGTGGGGTCGGGCGGCAAGTTCACCGACGCGATGCAACAGGACAGCCGGGCCGTCGCTGCCACGACCGACCGCGTAAAGCAGGCCATCGACCGGACGCGCGAGGGACTGGCCGCCGACCTGCGCGACACGCTGGCCACCCAGGTCCGCAGTTCGGCCCGGCAGCGCTGGGTCAACATCGCCGTCTTCCTGCTCTCGCTCGCGGCGGCCGCGGCCGTCGTGTTCTTCGCCATCCGGCGGGGCGTCATCGGCGTGCTCCAGCAGTCCATCGCGACGCTGCGCGACGGCACGGACCGGATCGTGTCGTCCGCCGGCCAGGTTGCGGTCTCGGCGCAGCAGTTGTCCCACGGGGCGACCGAGCAGGCGGCGTCACTCGAGGAGACGTCGGCGTCGATGGAGGAAATGGCCTCCATGACGAGGAAGAACGCCGAGAACTCGGCGAACGCCGCCACCCTGATGGGCGAAGCCGACCGCATCGTCCGCGCGGCCAACGCCGCGCTCGACCAGCTCGTGTCTTCGATGGCCGGGATCCAGGCGTCGAGCAACGAGGTGGCCAAGATCATCAAGACCATCGACCAGATCGCGTTCCAGACCAACATCCTCTCCCTCAACGCGGCCGTCGAAGCGGCCCGTGCGGGCGAAGCCGGGATGGGCTTTGCCGTCGTCGCCGACGAAGTCCGGCGGCTGGCCCAGCAGTCGGCGCAGGCCGCCAGGGACACCGCCGCGCTGATCGAAGACGCCGGCGGAAAGGCGAAAGACGGGAACGAGAAGGTGCAGGCCGTGGGTTCCGCGATCCTGGCCATCACGGACACCGCGGCGCGCGTCAAGGGCCTCGTCGACGAAATCAGCGTGGCCAGCAACGAGCAGACCCAGGGCATCGACCAGGTCACCCACGCCATCGCGCAGATGGAGAAGGTGACCCAGTCCACCGCGGCCACCGCCGAGGAAAGCGCGGCCGCCAGCGAGGAATTGAACGCCGAAGCGGCGATGTCCAGGCGGTTCGTCGAGCAGCTCGAGGGAATGATGGGGGGCGGCGGCGTCCGGGCCGCCTCCACGTCCTTGCCGGCCGCCGGCTCTCCGGCTGCGGGCGCCGCGTTCCCGACCGTCGTGCGGCGGATGGCCGCGTAGCGAAGGCGTGGTGAACCATGCTTCGAGCTTGCCAGCGAATCTGGGCGCACGCATTCCCGGGCGGCGACCTCCGGCTCGAAGAGCGCTTCTACCGCGGCGTCACCCTCGTTGGTGCATTCCTGGCGATCTGCGTGGTCATTCCGGTCAACGCTTTCCAGACCCTCCCCTGGGGCATCAGCGCGGTGTCATTCTCATTCGGCCTGATGTCCCTCTACCTCTACGTGGAAGCGCGGCGCGGCTGCTACTATCCACGCGCCGTGTTCGCTTCGCTGCTGGTGACCCTCACCCTCGCGTGGTTTCCTGACGCGGGATCCGACGGCAGCATCGCCGGCTACTTCCTGGCCGCGGGACTGCTGCCCGTGATCTTCTTCCGCGGCCTCAGGCGCTGGAGTCTGTTCGCCGTCGCGATGGCGAACTGCCTCGGCCTCGTTGCCATCGACTCTCTCGTGCCATCCCTGCGGACGCCGTTCCATGGTCCGCTCGATCGCGCGCTCGACCTGGCGAGCGGGTTCGCGATCGCCGCCCTTGCCGCGGCGCTCATGCTGGTGGTCGTCATGGAGGGGTATCACAACGAGCGACGGAGGCTCGAGGAGACCCTCGCCGCGCTCGCCGAAAGCCGGGAGCATCTGTCGCTGCTGTTCCAGCTGAACCCCGACGCCGTCTGCCTGAGCGACGCCGGGTCGTCGTCGTTTCTTGATGTCAACGCCGGATTCGAGGCGATCACCGGTTGGTCGAAGGCCGAGGCCGTGGGCCGATCTGCCGCCGACCTCAACCTCTGGGCCGACCAGGCTGGCGGCGCCGCACTGGTCGATCGGCTGCGGGCCGATGGCCGTGTCAACGCCGTCACCTGCCCGCTTCGGCGGCGGGACGGGCACGAGTTCGTGGGTTCGATTTCGGCCCGTGCCCTCGACGTGGGCGGGCGCCGGTGCGTGCTGAGCACGACGCGTGATGTCACCGAGCTCAAGCGGGCCGAAGCGGATCGGGCCCGCCTCGAAGGGCAGTTGATGCAGGCGCAGAAGATGGAAAGCCTCGGCAACCTCGCCGGCGGCGTCGCACATGCGTTCAACAACATGCTGGGCGGGATCGTCGGCCACGCGGACCTGCTGCTCGACTACGAAGTCGATCAGCAGCGGCAGGAGCAGCTGGAGGCCATCCAGGCGTGCGCGATCCGGGCCGGCGAGCTGACACGCAAGCTGCTCGCGTTCGCCGAGCGCGGGAGGAACGTCGTGGAGCCCGTGGACATGCGGGCCATCGTGCGCGACAGCCTGGTGATGCTCCGCCCGTCGCTCGGGCCGGATGTGGCCGTCGAGACGGCCCTGCCGGAACCCTGCGTCGTCGATGGCGACCCGTCACAGCTCAGCCAGATGATCGTCAACCTGTGCCAGAACGCGAACGAGGCGATGCCGCACGGCGGCCTGTTGCGAATCGCCGGAACGGTCATGACGGCGGACGCCGGAGTAGCCGGACCGCTGAACGTCGAGACCGGTGACTGCGTCGAGCTGACGGTCAGCGACTCGGGCGTTGGCATTCCAGACGGGGCGGCGCCCCGGATATTTGAACCATTCTTCACGACCAAGGCCGAAGGGCATGTCAAAGGGAGCGGGTTGGGACTGGCTGCCGTACACGGCATCGTGCACCTCCATCGCGGGACGATTCGGGTCCAGTCGGTCTCTGGCTGCGGAACGATCGTCACGATCTGCTTGCCGAGGTCACAGGCCGTTCCACCCGCCGCCACCCCGGCCGCGCCCGCTGCCGTGGCCGGCGGCCTGGTGCTGGTGGTCGACGACGAGGAGATGCTGCTGAAGGTGTTCCGCACTGCGCTGCACCGGCTCGGCTATCTGGTGATGACCGCGGCCGACGGTGTGGAAGCGGTCGAACTCTTCGCGGCCCACCACCGGGAGCTGGCAGCCGTGATTCTCGACCTCAAGATGCCCAGAAAGCCGGGGCGCGAGGCCTTCCTGGAGATGCAGGCCGTGAATCCACGCGTGCCGGTGCTCGTCTGTTCCGGCTACGGGGACAACGAGGAGGCGCAGGAGCTTCTCTCGCAGGGCGCCTGGGGCCTGCTGCCGAAGCCGTTCCGCCTCGCCGAACTCGCCAGCGCGCTCACCAGTATTGCGCCCCAATGACCCGCGAAGCCGGCGTCCTGCGGTTCCCTGGCCACGTGGCGCCGGCGACGGCACGGGCGGAGCGCCCATCCCCCGCATCGTGCATAATGTCCCGAGCCGATCCCATCCCTTCTCTCTGGCACTGGCTCCATGACTCCGTTGGAGGCACGCCGATGGCTGAGGCCCGACTCGCGGCGGAACTGAGATCGCAGATTGCCGAACGGGTGACGGCCGTCCTGGCCCCGGGCCTGTTCGTCCTTCTGGCGGCGGTCGCGGTTGCCAACCAGATCCTCGCTCCCGCGCAGTGGGGCCGCACGATGATCGCCGGCATTGGAGCGTGCGCGTGCTCGGTGGTCTGGTGGCTGGGCAGGACCGGGCGCGTCGTCGGAGCCGCGCACACGTTCGTGGCGGCGACCAGTGGTGTCCTGCTGCTCGGGATGATCGCGAACGGTGGCGTCCACGCACTGGCCTACCAGTACACACTCATGCTCGTGGTGGTTGTGGCGGCGTTCTACGGACTCCGCCCAGCGCTCGCCTTCTGCGTGTTCTGGGTCGTGACTGGATGCATACTCGTCTGGCTCGAGAGCCACGGCCTCCTCCGCGTGGCGCCGTCGCTGTCCTCGTGGCAGTACGTCATCGGTACCGGCAGCGCGCTCTTCGCGACCCTGGTCGCTTCGGTGATTCCAGTACGGATGCTCCGCCGTGCCCTGGCCGCGAGCGAGGTGGCCCGTCTCGTAGCGGAAGACGCACGGCAGGCCGAGAGCCTGGCATCGAACGCCCTGGCGGCGCGGGAGACGGCGCTCCGCGAGAGCGATGCGTTCCGCAAACGGGTGTTCGAAAGCTCCCGGATGCCCATCGTGATCGCGGATGCAGACACGCTCCGGTACCTCGACTGCAATCCTGCGGCCACGGATATCTATCGATTCGCGTCGCGCGAAGAAACGCTGGGGAAGACCCCGATGGACGTGTCCGCCCCGGTCCAGTACGACGGCACGCCCTCTGCGGAGAAGGCGCGATTCTACGTCGCCAGGGCGCTTGCCGATGGGGCCGTCGAGTTCAACTGGCGCCACCAGCGCCCTGACGGCGAGATCTGGGATGCCCAGGTACACCTGATGAGTTTCGAGTCGGGCGGGCACCCGTTTCTCCAGTTCACGCTGCAGGACATCACAGCCCGCAGGCGGGCTGAGTCGATCGCGCGGGATGCCGAACTCCGCTTGGGCGCCGCCGTTGACGCGGCTGATCTGGGCTGCTACGAAAGGACCGTCGGCGTCGGCAGGGTCGAAATGGACGCCCGGGCGTCGTCGATCGCCGGCATCCCCCCCGGCCAGGAGCACCTGGCCCTCGAGTACTGGATCGAGCGCATGCATCCGGATGATCGCGCGGCGGCGCTTCAATTGACCCGGCGGCTCGAAGACGGCACGCTGGTGCGCGGTTCCGTCGAGTATCGCTATCGCCATCCCGAACTCGGGTGGCGCTGGCATGCTCATGCCGCCCGGAGCCTGGACATGTCGTCGCCTGAGCCGGGGCGTCGCATCGTGGGCGCCGTGCAGGACATCACGGAACGCAAGCAGGCTGAGGAGGCGCTGCGGGAAAGCGAGCAGCGCTTCGCGACGGCATTCCACTTCATGCCAGTGGGGGCGGGCATCACGACCATCCGCGAAGGACGATTCCTGCAGGTCAACAAGCACTTTGCGGAGGTCTTCGGATACACGGAGGTCGAACTGCTGGGGCGGACCACCACCGACGTCGGCATTTGGGCCGATCAGGCAGATCGGGCGTACGTAGTGTCGCAGGTCGAGAAGGGACTGCCGGTCCATGCCTACGAGTGCCGCATCCGCCGGAAAGACGGGAGCATTGGCTGGGCCGCGTATTCCGGGCAGTCTGTCAGCCTCCATGGCCAGGAGTGCCTGCTCTCTGGCGCCGTGGACATCACCGAACGCAAGCTGGCTGAAGAGGCGGTCCACCAGAGCGAAGCCCGGTTCCGGGTGCTGGTCGAGAATGCGCCGGAGGCCATCGTTGTCGTGCGCGGCGAGGACGGCGTGTTCGTGGACGCCAACGAGAAGGCCTGCCGGCTGTTCAAACTGAGCCGCGAGGAGTTGCTGACCAGGACCCCGGCGGACCTCAGTCCCCCGGCGCAGCCCAACGGGCAGCCGTCGGGCGACGCGGCGGCCGAGAAGATTCGACGGGCCATCGACGGGGAGTTGCTGCAGTTCGAGTGGCTGCACCGCGATGCCCTCGGGCACGACATCCCGTGCGAGGTCCACCTCAACCGGCTGCCGAGCGCATCGGGCATCCTGCTTCGCGGCAGCGTGATTGACATCACGGAACGCAAGCAGGCGGAGGCGCGGCTGCGCCAGCAGGCCGCGCTGCTCGACATCACGCAGGACGCGGTGTGCGTGCTCACCCCCGACGGCACCGTGACGTATTGGAACCGGGCGGCGGAGACGATCTTCGGCTGGACCGCGGACGAGGCCCTGGCGCTCGGGGCCGAACGGACGCTGGGGCTGGGCTGCGAGGACTCACTTCGCGCCGGGCTGACCCAGGCGGCCGAGCGCGCCACGTGGTCGGGCGAGATGCGGACGCTGACGAAGTCCCGCCGCCCCGTCGTGACGCATACGCGAGCGAACCTGGTCTGCGATGCCCTCGGCAACCGCACCGGGTATCTGCTGGTCAGCACCGACATTACCGAGCAGAAGCAACTGGAGCAGCAGTACCTGCGGGCACAGCGGCTCGAATGTCTCGGCGCGCTCGCCAGTGGCATCGCCCACGACCTGAACAACGTTCTGGCGCCGATCGTGATGTCCCTCGATCTTCTGACCGAAACCCTGCGGGCTCGGGAGGACCAGGCGACCCTGGACCTGCTCCAGCAAAGCGCCCAGCGCGGCGCAGGCATCGTCAGGCAACTGCTGACCTTCGCCCGGGGCAGCGAGGGCACCTACGTTGAGGTGAACACCCAGTATCTGCTCGCCGAGCTGCGGAGGATGATCGAGCAGACCTTCCCGCGGGACATCCGTTTCCAGATCTCATACCCGCAGGATGTGTGGAACATCGTGGGCGATGCGACGCAGATCCACCAGGTGCTGTTGAACCTGTGCGTCAATGCCCGCGATGCCCTGCCGCAGGGCGGCCGGCTTTCGGTGGTGGCGGAGAACGCCGACATCGACGCCGTCTACACGCGCCTGAATCCAGAAGCCCGGCAGGGCCGCTACGTGCGGCTGCGGGTGACAGACTCGGGCGCGGGCATCGCACCCGAGGTGCTGGACAGGATCTTCGACCCGTTCTTCACCACGAAGGGACAGGGACAGGGGACCGGACTTGGGCTGGCCACGGTCCAGACCATCGTCCGCCGCCATGGCGGGATCATCGAGGTCGAGAGCGTGGTGGGCCGCGGCACGGAGTTCCGGGTGTACATCCCCGCCGTCGCAGGCACGGCCGACGCGCCGGCGGCGGTGCCAGACGCGGCAGGAGCGCGCGGGCGGGGCGAGCTCGTCCTGCTGATTGACGACGAACCCTCCATCCGTGAGATCGCACGCGGGATGCTGAAGCTCGGCAACTACGACGTGATCACGGCGGCCGACGGAAACGCCGGGCTCGAGGTGCTCCGAGCCCGCGGTCCCGAGATTCGAGTCGTGGTCACCGACATGCTGATGCCGGAAATGGGCGGCGTGGCGGTGCTCGAGGCCATCCGCCAGCTCGACTCCGGCGTGCCGCTCGTGACCATGAGCGGCCTTGCGTCAGAACACGAGGAGGCGACCCGGGCGGCGGGCCGCCCCGTCATCTTCCTCCAGAAGCCGTTTACGGGCTCCGACCTGCTGAGGGCGGTGGCCACCGCGCTCGGCCGGACCCCGAAGGACTGACACGATGAACACGCCAACGCGCATCCTGCTGGTCGACGATCACGAGATTGTCCGCGACGGTCTCAAGCTGCTGCTCGGCCGCCAGCCGGGCCTGGAGATCGTCGGCGAAGCGGCCAACGGTATTGCCGCGCTCCAGGAGGCCGAACGCGTGTCGCCCGACGTTGCCATCGTCGACCTCCACATGCCCGAACTCAGCGGCCTCGAATTGATCCGCTGTTTCGCCGAACGCTTCCCGGACGTGCGGGTCATCGTCCTCTCGATGGATGCCGACGATCACATGGTGCAGGAGGCGCTCCGGCAGGGCGTGCGCGGCTACGTCCTCAAGGCCAACAGTTCGGCCGAGATCCTCCAGGCGATCGAGGTCACCGGGCGCGGCCAGGTCTACTTCAGCCCCGAAATCGCGACAACGGTGGCTGCGGGGTACCGGAAGGCGCTGGCCGCGGGTGACGACAGCCCGCTCTCCCAGCGCGAGATCGACGTGCTGCGCCTGCTCGCTGACGGCCAGAGCAGCAAGGAGATCGCCGGCGTCATGGGCGTGAGCGTGACCACCATCGATACGCATCGCCACAACATGATGAAGCGGCTCGGGCTGTTCAGCGTGGCCGAGCTGACCAAGTACGCCATCAAGCACGGGCTGACCAGGTTGTAGCACCCGCCTGAGCGCGGTGGCCGCCCCCGACCGTCCCTCAAGATCTTCCAGGTCCAGGATGGAGATTCCCGCCCCTGTGCGGGGCAGCTCCCGCGCCGATTCCTCTGGTGTAGCGAGGAAGACCCCGGCCGCCAGACACCCTCCATCGGCCGTCCTCGCCACACTCCCCCGACCACCGGTGCGGCCGTCCGAAAGGACGGCCGCTCCCCCCCGGAAAGCAGACCTGCTCCCCCGAAAATAGACCTGCTACCTTTATGCGCCGCAAAAGGTAGCAGGTCTGTTTTCGGAGGGCGTTTTCGGAGGGCGCTGTCTTGTGTGGCAAGATGTCAGACCGATGCGACGCTTGGCCCGTTTCTGCTTGTCGGCGGTTGTTGCCGCCGCCCTCGTGGCGGCCGGCATTTCCGCCTGCCGCCAGCCCGAACCGCAGCGGCCCCTCCGCCGCACGCTCCGCCTGACCACCGGCACCCCGGGCGCCCGTTTCTACCCCCTCGGCCAGGCACTCGCCCGGGTCTATGCCGCGTCGCTGCCCGACACCGACATCGTCACGCTCGACAGCGCCGGATCGATCGCGAACGTCGACGGCCTCGAACGGGGCAGCGCGGACATCGGGTTGTCCTACGCCGACGTGGCGTACATGGCGTACGCCGGCCATCTCGATCCCGCGCGCAAACAGGCCTCAGGCTTGCGCGCCATCGCCGTCCTCGAACTCGCGCCCGTTCACCTGGTTGTCCGGGCGGGTTCCGCCATCGCCCGCGCCGCCGACCTTCGCGGCAAGCGCGTGGCCGTCGGACCGACGGGCAGCGGGTCGGCCCTGACTGCCCGCATCGTGCTGGACGCGCTCGGTATCGGCGAAGCCGGAGTGCGCGTCGAATCCCTCAAGTACAACGACGCCGCAGCGCGTCTGCTGGCCGGCACGATCGATGCGCTGTTCGTCACCGGCAGCGACCCCGTCGAATCCGTCCGGGCCACGACGATCGCTGGCGCGCGGATCCTGCCGCTCGCGGGCTCGGAAATCGAGAAGCTCCGCCACGACTACGCGTTCTTCCGGCCGACGGTGATCCGCGGCGGGACGTATCCGGGCCACCCGCAGCCCGTGGCCACGATTGGCGTCGACAACGTCCTGCTGTGCCGTCGCGATCTCGACGAGGCCACCGTGCACGACCTCACGCGGCAGCTGTTCCTGCACCTGGCCTCGACGCCTTTGCTCATCAGCATGGATCTCGAGCAGGCGCCGGCGACGCCGATTCCTCTCCACGAAGGCGCCATCCGCTACTACCGCGAGCGGGAACTCTCGCGATGAGCGCAACACAAAAGCCCGCGGCCGCCTGGTCGACCAGGTTGCTGGTGGCCGGAATCGGGCTCTCGATCGTGCTCATCGCCTGGCTGGGGTACCTGGCCGTGGAAGGCTGGCGGCAGAGCGCGATGCTGCTCGCGAGGCAGCGCGCCGAGGACTCCGCCGAACGTCTGGCGACCGTGCTGAGCCGGGACATGCGCGGCGTGCAGGCATCCGTGCTGGCCTCCGCACAGTGGGACCAGTTCATGCTGGACCCGCCGTTCGACGTGCGCACCACCGCCGCGAGCGCCTTCGCGCGGTATCCCTACCCCGAGTCGTTCTTCGCCTGCCGGGGCCTCGCGGATTCGACGGCCGTTGTCTTCCTCAACCGTGCGGACCGGCGTCCACCCTGGATGGCGGGCGATACCGGCACCACGAAGTTTCCGGTCATCGTCGAATACGCGCCGACGGTCGCAGGCCGCCTCCTGAACCACATCGCCCAGGATGCCGCGCTCGGCCGCCGGTACTCCGCGTTCGAGACGACGATCGGCGGCGAGCGCTACCAGGTGGTCGCCCGTCTGCTGTATCGGGACGCGTTGCGCGAGCGCCTCGAGGGCGTGTTTGGTTTCACGGTCAGCCTGCCGTGGGTGCGCGCGCACTACTTTCCCGAGATCACGAAACAGGTCGCACGAATCGGCGACTCCAGCGCGGCCATTCCCCTGGCCGTGAGCGATGCCGGCGGCACGCAGGTGGCTGGCGATCCGGCGGCGATGCTCCACGCCCCGATTGCCCGCCGATCGTTTCCCCTCGCGTTCTTCGACCCGCTGACGATGCCCCTCGACCTCCCGGATCTGCCGCGCGAATCCTGGGTGGCCAGCGCGGCCGCGGGCGGCGATCGCGCACTCGCCGACGCCGTCGAGGGCGGCAACCGGACCCTCGCCGTCGCGGGCGTGGCCACCGTCGTCTTCGTACTCGGCCTCGCGCTCACGGCCCGCGCATCCCGCACACGTGCCCAGCTCGCCGAACTGCGATCGACGTTCGTGTCGACGGTCACCCACGAACTCAAGACGCCCATCGCCGCCATCCGCGCGGCCGGCGACACGATGGCCAGGGGCCGCATCACAGGCGCGGACGCGTGGCGCGACTACTCCCAGCTGGTGGCCCAGGAAGCCCGGCGCCTCGGGCGCCTCGTCGACAACCTGCTCGCGTACTCCCGCATCACCGACGTCACCGACACCTACACGTTCGCGCCGCTTGACGTGACGGCGCTCGTCGACGACGTCCTGACGGGCTTCAGGACGCTGTTGCGGGACGGGGGATTCGAGGTCGCCGTCGACGTGCCGCCGGACATCCCGCCGGTCCGCGCCGACCGCACGGCCTGCGTACTGCTGTTCGACAATCTCGTCGACAATGCGGTGCGCTACTCTCCGGCGGAGAAGTGGATCGGCCTGAGCGCGCGAGCGGCCGGCCGGACGGTGGCGATCACCGTCACCGACCGCGGGATGGGGATTCCGGCCGACGAACTGGCTCGCGTGCCGCGCCGCTTCTTCCGGGGACGGAGCGCGGGATCCGGCGGCAGCGGCCTGGGCCTGGCGATCGCGACCCGCATTGCCGAGGATCATGGCGGCTCGCTGCGCATCGAGAGTACAGTCGGCGAGGGCACCGCCGTCACGGTGACGCTGCCGGCGGCGGACGAACAGCATGAAGAAGCGCATCCTCGTCGTTGAAGACGATGCCTCGCTGGCCAGGGTGCTCAAGGACAACCTGGTCTTCGAGGGCTTCGACGTGGACACCGTCGGCGACGGCCACGCGGCGATCGGGGCCGCGCGCGATTTCGTGCCTGACCTCGTCATCCTCGACGTCATGCTGCCCGGCCGTGACGGCTTCGAACTGTGCGGCCTGCTGCGGCACGGCGGCGCCACGCCAATCATCATGCTGACCGCCCGGAGCCAGAAGGCCGACAAGCTCAAGGGCCTGCAACTGGGCGCGGACGACTACGTCACCAAGCCCTTCGACGTCGAGGAGTTGATGGCCCGCGTCCACGCCGTCCTCCGCCGGTCCAGCCCGGAGGTGGCCACGGTGTCACTCGGGGACGTCACGGTGGATTTCAGCCAGATGTCGATCGCGCGCGGATCGATGGCCCTCCACCTCACGCACCGCGAGTTCGCCCTGCTTCGCTACCTCGTCGAACGCCCGGGCAAGGTGGTCTCCCGCCACGAACTCCTCCGGGAGATCTGGGGCTACCCGGATACCCCGGCGACCCGATCCGTCGATCACGCGATCGCCAGGCTTCGAAAGAAGATCGAGCCCGACGCCGGCCGGCCGCGGTTCATCCACACCGTCCACGGCGACGGCTACACAGTGACGCCGGAAGGGCGCCCCGGCGGCCCAGCAGGCCAGGCAGGCGGGTAGACACCGGACCGGTCCCCGCCGGTCACGCAGCCGGGTCGACCGGACCCGGTCCCCGCGACGACGATCCAGTCCCGCGACAACTTGCGACACCGGCGGACAGGTGCGCCTCCTATACTCGGTCCGCGGTGGTGCGCCCGATTGCCCCCTCGAATCGGGTCGGGCCGTGCACCGGGATATCTCACGGAGGACGCCCATGATCGTGCCGAAAAGAGGGACCCGAGTCGTCGGGCTGGTTGCGCTCCTGCTGGTGCTGTGCGCCACGGGCATGCCGGCACAGCGGATTCAATACCAGGCGGTGGGCACCCGCGGCATGGTGGCGGCGGCGAACTCGCTGGCAACACAGGCCGGCCTCGACATCCTGAAGAAGGGCGGCAACGCGTTCGATGCCGCCGTGGCCGTTGCCGCCGCGCTGAACGTGGTGGAACCCTCGCGATCCGGCATGGGCGGCGTCGGCTTCATGACGCTCTACGTCGCGAAGACGGGCGAAGTGGTCTCGCTCCAGATGACAGGCGCCGCGCCGTACGCCGCGACGCCCGACCGCTTCAAGACCAAGCGCGATCAGGAAGCCGGCTACCTTGCCGGCGTCGTGCCGGGCTGCTTCGGCGGATGGGTCGCCCTGCTCCATAAGTACGGGACGATGTCGCTGGCCGATGTCCTTGCCGCCGCGACCGTGTACGCCGACCAGGGATTCCCGGTCGACAGCTACCTGGGCGAAACGCTGGGCGACTCGCGCTCCAACCTCGAGATCTTCCCGACGACGGCGGCGGTGTTCGTGCCCAACGGTGCGATCCCGAAGGAAGGCGAGCGCCTGGTGCAGAAGGACCTGGCCAACACCTTTCGCCGCATCGTTGCCGCGGAAGCGGCCGCCCGCAAGGCCGGCAAGACGCGCAACGAGGCGCTGACGGCCGCCTACGACTTCTTCTACAAGGGCGATCTCGCGAAGGAGATCGTGGCGTTCTATGCGGAAAACGGCGGGCTGTTCAGCCTGAAGGACTTCGCCGACTACAAGCCCGTCTGGGCAACACCGATTCACACGGCGTACAAGGGCTACGAGGTCTATACCAACGGCCCCACGTCGCGCGGCGGCATCCAGACGCTGATGAACCTCAACCTCCTGGAATCATTCGATCTCAAGGGGATGGGCCTCAACAGCGCCGACTACATCCACCTGCTCGCCGAGACGATCAAGTTGGTCAACGCGGACGTCTACCGCTACATGGCCGACCCGAAGATCGCGGCCATCCCCCTCGAGGGGATGCTCTCGAAGTCGTACGCGGCGGAACGGCGGAAGCTGATCAATCCCGAGAAGGCAAGCCCGTACGCGGCGGCCGGGTCGCCGCCGGGATTCCAGAAGCCTGGTTCCGGGTGGCCCGTGGCGATGCCTGCGGCAGTTGCGCCACCCGACACATCGGCCGAGTCCTACAAGGACGATCCCAACACGACGCACTTCGACATTGTCGACGCCGCGGGCAACGCCGTGGCCGCCACGCCGACGATCGGCACGTTCGGCACGAAAGTGGTGGTCGGGAAGACCGGCATGATCTTCCACAACGCCACGCGCCAGGGCTCGTTCTCGCCGTACAAGGACGATGTGAACTTCATCGGCGGCGGCAAGACGCCGCTCCTCAACAACTCGCCGCTGATTGCGCTCAAGGACGGCAAGTTGTTCATGGTGTGGGGCACCCCGGGCGGCGAGAGCATCGGCCAGATGCAGATGCAGACCTTCCTGAACGTCGTCGAGTTCGGCATGGGCATCCAGGACGCCATCGAGGCCACCCGGATCGAGCTTCGCGCACGGCCTGACTTCTACAAGCCGGGCGCCGAGATCAGCGTGGCCTTCGAGAACCGCGTGCCCGAGGCGGTCAGAAAGGCCATTGCGGCCAAGGGGAACACCTTGCGTCTCGAGGACTCGCCGTACGCGCAGATCTTCGGCGGGATGCAGGGGATTCTCGTCAATCACGCGTCGCGGACGCTGACCGGTGGCGCGGACCCCCGCCGCGGCGGCTGCGCGATCGGGTACTAGGCCATCCGCCCCCGGGGAGATTCGAGCATGTCGATTCGTCATTGCGCGGCCGTCGTCGTGGCGGGCGCCTTCATCGTCGCCGGGTCTGCGGCCGTCGTCGTGGCGCAGGCCGCGTTCTCGGCCCAGCCGCCCGTCGTCATCACGTCGTGCGGCCAGAGTCCCGATGCCTACACCGTCAGCCTGCTGAGCAAGCGCGCGAAGCTGGAGCACGCGTCGGACAACCTGTTGAAGCTCGACGCGCTCAAGTCCTACAAGACGCTGGTCGTCGTGATGGGCGGCAGCGCCAAGGGGCTCGGTGAGGCGGGCATCGACGAGAAGGGCGAGATTGCCCGCGTCGGCCAGTTGCTGGCAAAGGCGAAGGAACTGGGCATCAAGGTGATCGCCGTGCACGTGGGCGGCGAGTCGCGCCGCGGCCCCCTCTCCGACAAGTTCATCGAGCCCGTCGTGGCGAAGGCGGACTATGTGCTCGTCACCGAGGACGGCAACAAGGACGGCGCGTTCGTGAGGATGACGAAGGCGCGCAACACGCCGCTGCAGGTGGTTCCGCAGGTGGCGGGCATCGGCCCGGCGCTGAAGGCCCTGATCAAGTAGCTCGCAAAGATGTCGGAGACCACCGCCGCACTCCTGCTCGTCGCCGCGATGGTGGCGGCCTTCGCGGCCACTACGCGGTTCGCCCGCCTGACGGACGCGCTCGCGATCCTGGTGGCGGCGGCGGTCGGCGTCGGCCTGGCCGGCTTCGGGCCCGCCGAGAGCCTCCGCCACCTGGTGGACGGCAGCTTTACGTTCCTGCCGATCGTCCTGATCATCTTCGCGGCGCAGCTCTTCATCAACATCCAGAAGGCATCGGGCGCCCTCAACGCCATCGTGCGGCACCTGGTGGCGGGGTTCCACGCCTGGCCGCGCGTGCTGCTCGTCCTGCTGATGTTCGTCGTCATCCTGCCGGGAGCGCTGACGGGCCCGGGGGCGGCCGGCCAGTTCGCCTTCGGCAGCCTGGTGTCGTCGCTCCTGCTGCTGATGGGCATCCCGCGGGTGCGCGTGGCGGCGTTCATCGCCGTGGGCGGCACGATCGGCATCTTCGCGCCGCCCGTGAACATCCCGGCGATGATCATCGCCGCCGGCATCAACATGCCGTACATCGGGTTCTTCTGGCCGCTGCTCATCCTGACCGTGCCGATCGCGGTGTTCTCGGCCCTGTACCTCGGCCGCGGCCACGCGCACCGGCCGCTCGACCGCGACGCCGCGCTCGCGACCCTGCCGCCGGTGCCCGCGCACCTCGGCGCGATTCGCGTGTACCTGCCGCTCGCCCTCGTCGTCGGCCTGATGCTGCTCGTGCGCGCGTTTCCCCATCGCATCCCGCCGATCGGGATCCCGCTGATGTTCCTGGCGGGCGCAGCGGTCGCCTGGGCAGCCGGCGGGACGCGGTCCAACGTCTTGACCCTCGCGCGGGAGACGTTCGCCGAGACGCTCGACGTCAACGCGATTCTGATCGCCGTTGGCGCACTGGTACAGGTGATGGCCGCCAACGGCGTGCGCGGCCTCTTCGTGATGACGTCGATCAGCGCGCCGACGGTCGTCCTCTACGCCGCGATCTTCGTCGTCTGCGTCTTCCTGGGAGGCGTGCTCGGGCCCTTCGCCGTGGCCTCGGTGTTCGGCATCCCGTTCATGCTGGCCCTGCTCGGCCGCGACCCCATCATGGCCACCGTGGCGCTGAGCCTGCTGGCGTGCGTGTCGAGCGTCACGCCCCCGACGGCCATCCTCGGGAAGAGCGCCATGATCCTGGCCGATTGCCGCGAAAGCTACCGCTCGTTTCTCCGCGTGTCGGCCGTGCCCACGCTCGTCATCGCCGTTACGGGGATTCTCGTGGTGATCTACGCGAATGCCCTCGACGTGCTTCGTTTCTGAGGCCCGGAAGGAACCGCAGCGATGATCATGCTGGCCTATCGGTTGCTGTGCGCCGCCATGGCGGCGCTGGCCGTCTGGACGCTCGTCGGACCGGGCACCCGGCAGCAGAAGGTCACCGCGGCGCTGGTCCTGGTGCCGCTCGTGCTGCGGGCCCTGCTGATCAAGTGACGGAGCATTCGAAATCATGATGGCGTCGCGCCGGTTCGTCGCAGTCGTGCTTCTGCTCACCGCCGCCGTGGCGCTGGCCGCGTCGCGGACGTTCACCGCCGTGCACGAGCGGCAGTTCGTGGCGAAGGGCCCGGGCGTGACCCGGGTGGTACCGCTCAGCACGTGGTTCGCGGGTCTGGCCGGCACGCCGGGTGATACCAGCGTCTACGTGCTGGAGAGCGGCAAGCCCGGCGGGACACTGCTGGTGATGGGCGGCGTCCACGCCAACGAGCCCGCCGGCATGATCGCCGCCGTCCTCTTCGTCGAGAACGCGCGCCTTGCGGCCGGCCGGGCGTTCGTCATCCCCCAGGCCAATGCCAGCGCCGCCACCCACGTCGAGTCGTCGGAAGGCGTGCCGGACCGGTTCTGGATCCCGTCCGCGGCCGGTCGCCCGCGCTGGTTTCGCTACGGCGGCCGCCTGACCAACCCGATTCATCAGTGGCCCGATCCCGAGGTCTACACCCACTTCCCGAGCGGGCAGCTGCAATCGGACTTCGACGTCCGGAATCTCGACCGGGCCTTCCCGGGGCGGCCCGACGGCGGGATTACCGAGCAGATCGCGTTTGGCATCACCGAGCTCGTCCGGCGCGAGAAGGCCGACCTCACCGTGGACCTGCACGAGGCGCGGCCGATGAACCCCATCGTCAACTGCGCCATCTTCCACGAGCGCGCGCAGGAGGTCGCCACGATGGCCGCCATCGACCTCGAGATGGAGGGCATCAAGCTGCGCCTCGAGCCGTCGCCGAAGAACCTGCGGGGGATGAGCCACCGCGAACTCGGCGATCACACCGCGACAACGGCGGTGCTGTTCGAATCCGCCAACCCGATCATGGACCGCCTGCACGGCCGCGCCACCGAGCAGATGATCCTCGACGGCAAGGACGAGTTCTTCCGGCGCGCGGCGCGCAACGGCCTGCTGTACGTTCCCTACGGCGACGCCGGTCTTCCGATGGCCGAGCGCGCAGGGCGCCACTTGAGTTCGTTGCTCGCGGTCAGCCGCATCTTCGGCGAACTGCATCCCGGGCGCGAGATCGCGCTCGAACACGTGCCGGATCATGCGGCGCTCGCGGCGCGCGGCGTGAGCGCGTTCCTGCTGGACCCGCCCCGGTAGGTGGCAGAGGCATCCGATGACGTCACTGGGACGCTGGCGCACGCTGCTGCCTGGTGCGGCGCTGCTGGCCACTTGGACGATCGCGGCGGCACAGACGCCGCTGCCGTTGCCGGGTCCGGCTGCGGGCGGCGCCGCCGGAATCGCGCAGGCACCGGCCGGTGATCTCGCGCAACGCGCCGCGCAGGCGGACCGGCTCGCCACCGAGGCATTCAAGGCGGTCCGGCAGCTCAGGGACACAGTGCGTCCCGCTGACGAGGACCGCGCGGCGGCCCTGGCGTCGGCGAGCATCGGTGCCGATCGTCTTGCCCTGGTCGGCGCGGAGATGACGCCGCTCGTCACGACCGTGGGCTCCCTCGAATCAAAACTGATTGCGACCGATCCCCGGTGGGCCGGCGCGATCGCCCGGCAGCTGGCCGCGCGCGGTGTCGGCCCCGGCTCAGCGGTGTGCGCGAGCTTCTCTGGATCGTTTCCGGGTCTCAATGTCGCGGTGATGGCGGCCGTCCGGTCGCTCGGCGCGCGGCTGGTCGCCGTGTCGTCGGTCACCGCGTCGAGCTGGGGGGCCAATCAGCCTGGACTCACCTGGCCCGAGATGGAGGCCGCCATCGTGGCGGCGGGCGTGATGCCGGCGGCATCGCTGGCCGTCAGCCTCGGAGGAACGCGTGACGCCGCCCGCGATCTGACGCCGGAGGCGCAGGCGCTGGCTCGGGGGATCCAGGAAACTGCGGCCGGACGGCTCAGCGCGGGCGTGCTCCGGACGACGACGCTCGCCGAGGCGATCGCCGCGCGGCTCGACGTCTACAGGCGCGCCCTCGGGGACGGGCGCCGTCCGGTCGTGTACGTCAACGTCGGCGGCAACCACGCGAGTCTCGGCGGCGCCAACGCACCGCTGCGCCATGACGGGGGCTGGCTGACCGCGATGCCGGAGGGCGGCAAGTCCGCCGACAGCGTGCTCCACGCATACCTCGCGGAAGGCGTGCCGGTCCTGAGCCTGTTGAATATCAAGGCGCTGGCGATCGAGTGGGGACCAGGGGCGAAACGGCCCTGAACAGGGCGTCGCCCGCCTCGCCGTCGCAGGCCAGCCTCCCCGACGGGAGGCGCTGGCCGCCTGCGACACATTGCGACAACGCCGCCGGACGGACCGCCGTATAGTCGGACCACTCGGAATCCGCTGGTTGGCAGCCGCAGTCCGAGTCAGCATCACAGGGGGAGCTATGTTGCGTTCGCGAATCGTCGTCCTGGCGTTGATCTTTGCTGCCGTGGCCACTGGAGTGCTGGCCCAGGGCAACCCGACCGGTGCGATTGCCGGCAAGGTGACCGATCCCGATAGCCTCGCGCTCCCCGGCGTCACCATCACGGTGTCCTCGCCGGCGTTGCAGGGTGTGCGCTCGATGGTCACCTCGGCCAACGGCGACTACACCATTCCGTTCCTGCCGGCCGGTGACTACACCGTCGCCTTCGAACTGCAGGGCTTCCAGGCGATGAAGCGCCAGGTTCGCGTGACGATGGTCGAAACCGTGCCGCTCAACGTCAAACTGGCGATGGCGTCGGTGAGCGAGACCGTCGTGGTCATCGGCTCCCAGCCGCTCCAGTTCACCAATACCGGGACGGTCTCGACGACACTGACCACCAAGCTGGTCGAAGTGCTGCCGATCGGCCGGTCGATTGATGCGGCGACCATGCTGGCGCCCAGCGCGGCGAGCAACGGCCCGTCCGGCCAGATCATGATCTCGGGTGGCCTGTCCTACGACAACCTGAACCTCGTCAACGGCGTCAACATCAACGACACGCAGAAACAGCAGCCCCGGACGCTCTTCATCGAGGACGCGGTCCAGGAAACCAAGGTGTCGGCCGGCAACGTGTCCGCCGAGTACGGACGGTTCCAGGGCGGCGTCGTCAACATGATCACGAAGTCCGGCGGCAACAGCTTCAGCGGTTCCTTCCGCGTGTCGTTCACCAACGACGCATGGAAGGCCCTGACGCCGTTCCCCGGCGACTCGAACATCGACGTGGTCGTGCCGGCGTACGAGTTGACGATCGGCGGGCCGATTCTCAAGGACAAGCTGTGGTTCTTCGGGGCGGGCCGGTTGCAGAAGAACTCGACCAACGTGACGCTGCCGTACACCGCCTACAACTACACCAAGGTCGTCAACGACAAGCGCGGCGAAGGCAAGCTGACCTGGGCGATCAACAACAGCAATACCTTCAAGCTGTCCTACCTCAAGAAGACCCTGGCGACGACGAACAACAACTTCAGCACGGTGATGGACGCCGCCAGCCTGTACAACGACAACACCGTCGAGTCGTTGATTGCCGGCAGCTTCCAGAGCGTGCTCCGCAACGACCTGTTCCTCGAGGCCCAGTACTCCGCGCGGAACTACGAACTGCAGGGCCAGGGCTCGAGCTACATGGACCTGCTGAAGGGCACGCCCATCTGGGACCGCTCGCGCAGCCAGGCCCGCTTCAACGCGCCGACCTACTGCGCCGTCTGCCCGAACTACGCGAACCTGCTGGACAACTGGGACGCCTACCTGAAGGTGAACTACTTCCTGTCCACGAAGCACCTCGGCTCCCACAACATCATCGCCGGGTTCGATGTCTTCAACGACACGCGGAAGAACAACCAGAACTCGTCGGCCAGCAACTTCCGCGTGCAGTCAACCGGGGCCATCATCGACGGCTACAACGTCTACCCGATCTTCAAGCCGTCCACGACCTACGTCGACTGGCTGCCGGTGTTCCAGGACACCAAGGGCAGCCAGATCAGGACCTACTCAGGATTCGTCAACGACACCTGGCGGCTCGGCAACCGGCTGACGCTGAACCTCGGCCTGCGCTACGACAAGAACAACATCAAGGACCAGGGCGGACTGCCCGTGGCCGACTCGGGGCTGTTCAGCCCGAGGCTCGGAGCCACGTTTGACCTCTTCGGCGACGGCAAGTGGATCGCCAATGCCGCCTACGGCCGGTACGTCGGGACGTTCATCACGCAGATTGCCGACGCCGCGTCGCCGTCCGGACGGCAGGCGTCGTACAGCTTCTCCTACGGCGGGCCGGCCGTGAACGACGGTGCGACCGGGCCGTACCTGACGTCCTCGCAGGCGTTGCAGATTCTCTTCGACTGGTTCAACGCCAACGGCGGGACGACGCGGACGCCGCGGACGAGTCCCACGATTCCCGGCGTCAACACGGCGATCAACAAGAGTGTTCAGCCTGCGACCACGAACGAGTACACGATCGGGTTTGCGCACGAGCTCGGCAAGAAGGGCTCCGTTCGTGTGGACTTCATCTACCGCACGTTCGGCGGCATCTACGGGAACTTCGTCGACATGTCCACCGGCGTGGTGACCGATTCCCGGAGCGGCCAGAGCTTCAACCTGACGGTTGTCGGCAGCACCAAGAGCGTGAGCCGCGACTACAAGGGCGTGAGCTTCCAGTTCGGCTACAAGCTGCTCAAGAGCCTTCAGTTGAACGCGAGCTGGATGCTGTCCTGGACGCGCGGCGACATCGAAGCCGAGAGCTCGACGAGCGTGACGAATAACGCCAGCGCCAACGAATACCCCGAGTACCGCCAGGCAAGCTGGAACTACCCGTACGGGTACCTGAACGGCGACCAGCGCCACAAGGTGCGCGTCTGGGCCACATGGGAAATCCCGGCGCCGCGCTTCCTCGGCCAGTTCGACCTCGGCTTCATGGAGCGCTACGACTCCGGGCTGCCGTACGACTACAGCTTCTCGACCGACTCCAAGACCTACGTGACGAACCCGGGATACCTGACTCCCCCGGGAACGGTCACCTACTACGCCAGCGGGCGCGGCCAGTTCCGGTTCAGCGGCATGTCGCGCACCGACCTGTCGCTCTCGTGGAAGCGCCGAATCGTCAGCAAGGCCGAGGTGTTCTTCCGCTTTGTCGTCAACAACGTGTTCAACAGCCACGCGCTGACCGGCTTCAACACGACTGTCATCGGCAAGAGCGGCGACTCGACGCTGGCGGCCTTCAATCCCTTCACCACCACGCCGGTCGAGGGCGTAAACTGGAAGAAGGGGCCCGCATTCGGGCAGGCGGTCAGCCCGGGCAGCTATCAGAGCCCGCGCGATTTCAACTTCTCGGTAGGCATCCGCTTCTAGCACGCCGATCGAGCGGTGGCGACGCCGCGGAGTGCCGGGGAAACCCGGCACTCCGCCCGCTTTTTGTGTGCGTGTATCCCGGGTAGGTCATCATGACGCTCGGCAACAAGGCGCTCCTCGGACTCGCGGCGGGACTGGCATCCGGCAGGGCCGTCGCGGCCTCCGGCCAGGCCTGGCTGGCGCCTGCCGGAACGGTCGCGGAGGTCGTCGGGACGTTGTGGATCAACGCCGTCCTGATGACCATCCTCCCGCTGGTCGTCTCGAAGTTGATCGTCAGCATCGCCGGGCATGACGACCGTTCGGCACTCGGCAAGGCCGGCTGGCGGGCCGGCACTCTCTATCTGATCCTGCTGACGGCCGTGGCCGTGCTGACGGCGCTCGTGATGCCGGCCGTCTTCGCGTGGCTGCCTGTCGATCAGGCCGCCACGGCCGCGCTGAACGGATCCGTGACCGCAGGTGCCGCGCCCGCCGGCGGCACGCATGCGCCCATCGCCGAGTGGATCGTGTCGCTCGTGCCGTCCAATGCCGTTCGCGCGGCGGCCGACGGCGCCATCGTGCCGCTCCTGGTGTTCTCCATCGCCTTCGCTCTCGGCGCCAGCCGGATCGCGAAGCAACTGCGGGAACCGCTGGTGCAGCTCTTCCGCGCCGTCGATGCGGCCATCACCGTCCTGCTGCACTGGATTGTCGCGCTGTCGCCGTACGGCGTGTTCGCCCTGGGCCTGAGTCTGGCCGTCAAGGTCGGCGCCACCATCGTGGCGGCGCTCGCCTACTACGTCGTCGTGTCGTCGGTGGCGATGGTCGTGCTGACCGCCGCGCTCTACGTGGTGATGAGGGTGGCCGGCGGCATCCGCATGGGCGCGTTTGCGCGGGCTGCCGCGCCCGCGCAGGTCGTGGCATTTGGCACCCACTCGTCGATGGCGGCGTTGCCCGCCATGCTCGAGGGGGCCGAGACCCGCCTGGGCGCCTCGCCTGCGGCGACGGGCTTCGTGCTGCCCCTGTCGCTGGCCATCTTCAAATACTCGGGCCCCGCGTGGTTCGTCGTTGTGGCGTGCTTCATCGGACGCCTCTATGGCATTCCCATTGAACCCTCGCGGATGATTGGCGTCGTGATCGCCTCGGTGTTGACGAGCTTCGCGATTGGCGGTGTGCCCAGCGGCGCGGCGGTCGTCGTGGCGCCCGTCCTGGCGGCGGCGGGTCTGCCCGTCGAAGCGATGGGGATGCTGCTGGCCGTCGACCCGATTCCCAACGCCTTCCGCACCGTCGCCAACGTGACCGGCATGCTCGCCGTCACCGTCCTCTCCGACCGCCGCCGCCCCCAGAAATAGCCCCCCCGAAAACAGACCTGCTACCTTTATGCGCCGTAAAAGGTAGCAGGTCTGTTTTCGAGGGGGATAGACCGCCGGAAGTCCGGCATCCCCCCCCGTGTTACCATTCCGTAATCTGACCGGCTTCGGCTCTAGTACGACTTTGTTAAATGCGTAGTGGTATTTCGGCCAATTCCAGAAGCATTTTCAATTGACGTCGATGCGTCAAGAAATAGTGTGCGGTCAGAATGTCGGTGATGACGGCCCGCGCTTGCGGGAACGTCAACGTGTGTCGTCGGCGCCGAAGGCGTTCGCCCTGCAGGAAGGCATAGGCGACGGCCGTCAGGACGACGTGCCGATGCCACCCGTGGTACGAGCGCCCCTCGAAGTGATCGAGTCCGAGTTCGTCTTTCAACTCGGCGTACTGCTGTTCGATCGCCCACCGCTGATGGGTCAATCGCACCAGGGCCTTCAGCGAGACCGTGGCGGGCAGGTGCACGAAGTAGTACTTGGTTTCGGGGGTCGTCCCGAGGTCCTGCTGAGCGAG
>Ga0334722_10001736_pt1 | contig 26228 bp, 28 predicted proteins | sample C3_bottom_MG_FD_207210 | JGI IMG/M metagenome (GOLD analysis project Ga0334722, IMG submission 207210) | Sediment microbial communities from Yellowstone Lake, YNP, Wyoming, USA - C3_bottom | ecosystem: Environmental > Aquatic > Freshwater > Lake > Sediment | place: USA: Wyoming | collected... | reverse complement strand
CTGCTTTTTCAGCAGATTTTTGAAATGAGGGAGGAGGCATACCCAGAGGGTAGACGACGAACTGAGTTCGAAAATGTGCCAAAAAACGCTCAAAGATCGCGAAATCAGATTTATTGAGATAGGTTCACTGCAATCCTGTTACTCTGCTGCCTTTAGTTCTTATTGTTTTTCTCTCCCCTTTGAGATAGAATGGGAGGGTATTTTTGGTTATGGGTATGGGCAGTTTACTAGCGACCGATCATTCTTTTGCGACGCAGGTGGGGCCTCTCGTGGTCATTCTCATGGGACCTCCGGGAGCTGGAAAAGGAACTCATGGCGTTCCTTTAAGCGGACACCTCCAGTTGCCGCACATCTCTACAGGGAACCTGTTCCGGGAAGAAATTCGGAAACAAACCCCTTTCGGCCTTCAAGTGAAGGCTTACATCGATCAAGGATTGTTGATGCCAGGCGAGGTAGCTACGAATATATTGCTGGCAAGGATCCAGAAAGAGGATTGCAAAAATGGCTATATACTCGACGGATTCCCTCGAACTGTTGGACAGGCTGAAGCGCTAGACCACCATTTGAATAGCGAAGCAGTGGTTCTCTATTTTAGTGGAGATGATGAACTGCTCGTCGAGCGAATTACTGGCAGGATTTCTTGCAAAGACTGCGGCCGCCCCTATCATCTCACCTTTGATCCCCCAAAAGATCGTAAAAAATGTGCCGAATGCAGCGGCTCTCTTTACCAAAGAGATGACGATCGGGAACCAATTGTCCGAAAAAGGCTCGCCATTTATCGGGCGCAGACTCAGCCAGTCATCGAATACTATTCGAAAAAAAAGGGTGTTCTACACGAAGTGGATACCCGCCGTTCGAAGTCGGAAATTTTTGATCAGGTGGTGGAGATCATCTCGCGGGCCTTTGCGAGAGCCAGTTCGATCTGATGAAACGTTTCATCGGTCACTCCAAATTTTTTCAGCTCCTGCTCTGTCCGACCACTGATTCCAGATAGCAATAGGATCGTGTTCGATCTCTTGCATTGTTTGGAAAATTCTTTTAGTGCGTGCATTCCCGATGCATCGATCACGGGAACATGACGCATCCACAGAATCAATACTTTGGGAGAGGTTTCAGAACCTAGATCTTTAAGCATGCTTGCCGCCCCAAAAAAGAAGGGGCCTTGGATCTCATGTACCTCAATCCCCTCCGGGACGGCCTGTTCAAATACAGTGGGGACAGTTTTAGTCACCGAACTCATCCGAATCATGAATGAAAAGGAAGCGAGGACCATTCCCAACACAATCGCCGCAGTGATATCGACAAACACGGTGAGAAGAAAAGCAGCTAGGAGCACGGCTCGATCGCCCATCGGCGCCTTAAGTAGATTTGCAAAGTGGCTCGCCTCACTCATATTCCAGGCGACCATGATCAAGACCGAGGCCAATGCGGCCAGTGGAATCAGGCTGACGATCGGGGCTAAAAAGGCGACGATGACAAGTAGGGTGATCGCATGGATCATCCCCGCCATCGGGGTTTGCGCTCCGCTTTTTACGTTCGCGGCTGTTCGGGCGATGGCCCCAGTCGCCGGGATTCCACCAAATAGAATGGAACCGAGATTGGCGATCCCCTGTGCAACGAGTTCGCAATTCGGGCGGTGGCGCCCGCCGATCATTCCATCTGCAATGACGGCGCAGAGTAGCGACTCAATGCCTCCTAAGAATGCAATCGCAAGGCCATCCATGAATATCTCTGGCCACAATCCCGCTGGAATGGACAGAGATGGGAGGCTTGGAATGGGTAAACTATGTGGGATTTCCCCAAATCGGGAAGCGATCGTTTCTATAGGAAGATGGAAAATAGCGCACACGATTGTCGATAGAATAATGGCTGCGATCCCCCAAGGCACTTGGGGAATATAACGGCGGATGAGCAAAATCGCTCCAAGAGTTCCCGCTGCAACGCCTAGCGTAGTCGGATCGAATGAGGGGCTTGCTTTGATGTAGGTGCCCCATTTTCCGATAAAATCGGCTGGCAGGGAGCCCGTTTTAAGCCCAAAAAACTCTTTGATCTGCGTGGAAAAAATAACGACTGCAATCCCCGTGGTAAAGCCAGTGATCAACGGATGAGGAACATACCGTATCCACGAACCTAACCTGAACAGTCCCAATAAGATAAGAATTGCTGCCGCAATCAGGGTCGAAAGGCAGAGTCCGCTGTAGCCGGTTCTTTGCACGACCCCGTACACGATCACAATGAATGCGCCGGTGGGTCCCCCAATCTGAACCTTGCTTCCGCCCAGTAAAGATATTAGAAAGCCTGCGATGATGGCGGTATAGATCCCCTTTTCAGGGCCTACGCCCGACGCAATGGCAAAGGCCATCGCAAGCGGCAAGGCGATGATGCCGATCGTAATTCCCGCTATTAAATCCTTTTTGAAAAATTGGAATGAATACCGTTTTCCCAAGTATTGGAGCGACTTGGGAATAAATTCAGAATATTTCGAAAAAAACATATCACTTTTTCTGTAGGTTGTGGTGGATCATGTAATTGATGAGTCCCCCCTCCAGCAAAACAGTCCGTTCATGCTCAGTCAGGGGGCACTTCATCTTCATGGTCTTTTTTTTAGTCTGGTTGACGACCTGAAAATCGGTCCCCTTTTTTAGGTTTTCAAATACTTGATCGACTTGGAGAATATCGTCTCGATCAATTGATTTCCAGTCCTCTTCATTTGCAAAAACAAGAGGAAGAATGCCGAAATTAACCAGGTTACTCCGATGGATACGGGCATAACTTTTAGCCAAGACTGCCCGAACTCCGAGAAAGCTCGGTGCAAGCGCCGCATGTTCACGACTAGACCCCTGTCCATAATTGGCCCCCGCGACAATGAAAGAGCCGGTTTTTTGCCGCTTGATCGCCCGGTCATAAAAGGTCTCGTCCACTCCTGAAAACGTAAACTTGCTGATTTCGGGAATATTGCTTCTAAAAGGCAATACCTTTGAGCCAGCTGGTGAAATCTCGTCTGTAGAGACATTGTTTTCCAATTTCAACAACACAGGCCCTTCCAAACGATCTTGTAGCGGCTCTACTTTTGGGAGAGGTTGGATGTTTGGCCCCCGGATCACGTGCTGCTTAGAGCCATCTTTCGGAGGCGCCAACACCATATCGTTATTTAAAATAATCCGATCGGGTTCTTTAAAATGGGGGTAGGCAATTCCCATCTTTTTTTCTAAATCTCTTGGATCGGTGATAGCACCCATGATGGCTGACGCGGCTGCAGTTTCTGGGCTGCAAAGGTACACCTTGTCTTCTTTGGTGCCCGATCGCCCGGGAAAGTTTCGGGGAACAGTTCGGAGAGAGATCTTATCAGTAGCCGGAGCCTGCCCCATTCCGATACAGCCGTTGCATCCAGCTTGGTGGATGCGAGCGCCTGCTTTGATCAATAGCATCAGGTGCCCCATCTCGGTCATGTTTTCCAAGATTTGCCGCGAAGAGGGGTTGATGTCGAGCGATACGCGAGGATGGGATCGGTGATGTTTAAAAATCAGGGCAGGAATAGCAAAGTCTCGAAGACCTGGATTGGCCGACGAACCGATCATGACCTGAAACACCTCTTTCCCCGCCACCTCACGCACCGGAACTACATTGCCAGGGCTGCTGGGGCAAGCGATCAGAGGTTCAAGCTTAGACAAGTCGATCTCTTCATGCAGATCATAGGTCGCGCCGGCATCAGCGACGATCTCTCGAAAATCTTTTTCTCTCCCCTGCTGCTTTAAAAATGCACGAGTTTGATGGTCAGAGGGGAAAATTGAGGTGGTTGCTCCCAGTTCAGCGCCCATGTTGGCGATCACATGCCGGTCCATGGCGCTTAAGTCATCGATGCCTGGGCCATAGTACTCGATGATCTTCCCCACTCCCCCATCGACATCGTGTCTACGGAGCATTTCTAAAATGATATCTTTTGCACTGACCCAATTAGGGAGCTTGCCAGTCAACTTCACACCCATGATTTTGGGCATTTTAACAAAAAATGGTTGACCAACCATCGCGAGAGCCACTTCAAGCCCTCCCGAACCGATTGCGAGCATGCCCAATGAGCCTGCAGCGCAAGTATGACTATCGGAACCAATGAGAAATTTACCTGGAATTCCAAACCGTTCCATATGGACTGGATGGCTCACTCCATTGCCTGGAGGGCTAAACCAGATGCCATACTTAGCGGCAGAGGTTTGAAGGAAGATATGATCGTCGGCGTTTTTGAAATCGTTCTGGACTAAATTATGATCCACATATTGCGCTGAAATTTCGGTCTTCACTCTCTGGACGCCCATCGCATCCAGTTCGAGCATGACCATTGTTCCCGTCGCATCTTGCGTCAGCGTCTGATCGACTTTTAGTTCGATCTCCTCGCCGGGGACCATTTTGCCTTTCAGCAAATGGCTTTCGATTAGCTTTTGGGCCACATTTTTCTTCGTCATACTCTCATCCTGTCAAAAAGACCATGATGAGGTGGAAGAATTTATTGCGTCAAGTAGGAATCTACCAAAGACCCAACGCTTTCCACCAAAATCCACCGACCACTGCCCAAATGACGATGTTGATTACGCTCACAATGGCCCCCATTTTCCACCATTCTCCAATGGTGACATAGCCGGAACCAAAGAGAATAGGCGCCGGGCCAGAACCGTAGTGGGTTAGGCCGCCAAATAGACTGCTATAGAAAGCCAAGATGAGAGCGGCCAGCTCAGGCGGAGTGCCTAGGGCGATTGAAACAATCAGCAAGGGAGCATACATCGCCCCAATGTGGGCCACGTTGCTGGCAAAAAAGTAGTGGGAATAAAAATAGACGAGGCTCACGAAGAAGAACCCGACTGCCCAATCTAGGCCTGAGACATGTCCTACAACCCATTGGCTAAACCAAGTGGTCATCCCAAACTTATTCAAAAAGGTAGCCAATGTGATCAGAGTTGAAAACCAAATAAATGTGTCCCAAGCGCCCTGTTCTTCCAAAATATCCTTCCATTTGAGAATGCCAGTTAACAAAAGAATCGTCAGGCCAATCATAGCTGCAATTGTCGCTTTCATCTCAATGCGTGGACCAATGACCCAAAGAACGATCAGTAGGATGAAGATGGCAAACATCACCCATTCTTGTACTTTCATGGGACCCATATTGGCTAATTTTTCTTTCGCCATCTCTCTTGCATGGGGCGTTTGGCGTATGGTAGGAGGGGCGAGTTTATATAGAACAAATGGAACCACAATTAGACTAGCAAGTCCCGGTACAATGGCTGCGATTGCCCAGCTAGCCCAAGTCAGTTCTACCCCGCTTTCTCTTGCGAGCTGTGCAATTAAAGGATTGCCCGCCATCGAAGTTAAAAACATTGCGCTGGTTATGGCCGAACCCTGAAAGGCAGCCAACGTTAAAAAGGCCCCCATGCGCGGATCGTGCGACTTACCGGTGAATACTTCAGCAAGGGCCTTCAAGATGGGAAATACCACACCTCCTGCTCTTGCTGTAACGCTTGGAATGGTCGGAGCCAGGATCAGATCTGTGGCAATGAGGCCGTACCCAAGTCCCAGGCTATTTTTTCCCAACAAATGCATCACATGGTAAGCGAGACGGTTGCCCAATCCAGTGGAGATAAACCCCCGCGCTACAAAAAAAGCGAGAACAATCAGCCAGACGATTTCATTGCTAAAGCCAGAAAAGGCATCGGCAAAGGTCAGCGTGCCTGTCACAATGGCGACAGTCAGGCCGATAATAGAGACCACTCCCATCGGAAAAGGTTTTAAGATGATTCCAATAATCGTCGCGACAAATACGGCAAAGAGTCGCCAAGCCTCTGGCTTAACTCCTGTGGGTGCCGGCAACCAGGCAGTCAATAGCCCAATGACAACTGCGATGAGAGAGAACCAGATGTTTTTGTAGTTTCGATTTGTGCGCATCCCAGACTCCGATAAAAGAAAAAAATATACAGAACGGAATCATTTTTTCCGAGAAAAGTGATTCATAAGCAGTAAATATATGAGGAAAGGACAGGAGAAGCAGGATCGACGAAACGTCGGCAGGATGCGCAGGATAAAATTTTAAATCTTGCCTATCCTGCCAGCGAAGCTGATCCTGTCCATCCTGTTCTTTTTTAAAGACCAAGGGAATTACAGGCAGAAAGCCATAGATCTTTTGGCCACATGGGTTCTTTTAAAACGGAACGGTTTTCAGCCAAGTGCTCCGCTCTTTTCATCCCTATATAGGCTGTGGTCAGGCCTGGGGTGGACAAAACGAATTGGATCGCCTGGATTGTTTCGCTAGAGGCTGGCGGAAGTTTTTCATAAAGGCGGTGGGGAAGGTGCGTGACTTGCGACTGCATCAGACAGGCAGAAACCATCACGGCTATCCCCTGTTCTCTGGCTAGGTCAAATAGGTCTTCTTTTAAGGCTTCTAACATGACTAGGTTAAATGGCACTTGGATTGCTTTGAGGTGGTGCCCCTCCCCTCCAACTTTTCTAGCACATTCCACAACCCTCTTAAGAGATAGCTGCCCCTTTTTTTGCCGAAAGCCATTCCAAGTGGCCAGTCCATAGCGGGCGATTTTTCTCTCTCTGACCTTCTCTTCCAGCAATGTGAAAGCCAATTCCAATCGATTGTAAAATTCAGCCTCTCCGAGCTCCTTCAATTCAATTTCTGGGTTTTGCAGGTAGTACAAATCGATGCATTCTAGGCCCAAATTTTTCAGACTCGCATTGATTTGGTGGGATAGAAATTGGGGTGCTAAGCAGTGGTTTTCATCCACTATGTCTTTCGATTCAATGGTGCCTGTCGCCAATAATTCTCTTTTCGACTCAGCGGAAATGAGCCCCCCTTTCGTAGAGACAAATATCTGATCTCGGAAAATGCCCCGATTCGCCAGTTCCTTGAAGACCTTTTTGAGAACCCGTTCGCTTCTTTGTTCTCGATCACTGATCGCCGTATCGAAACAGTTCAAACCAGAAAGGGCCGCTTGTAAAAGGGTTTGTTCGTAGAGTCGATCGGTCGGTTCGTCGGCTGGTCCAAGATGAGTTCCAGCTCCAAGCGCAGAGAGGTGCAGACCGTCGAATAGTTTCTGCTTTGACGGTTCGATGGGATTCCACTGAAAAAACTTCTCAGTGCCTGTCGGGGTGGCCCATTTCTCCATATCTCACATGTATCGAAGTAGAGCTTTAGAGACAATCTCTGAATTAAACATCTGCCAGATCCTGAGAGATTATCGATGAGATTTTGCTTGGCTTTGAGGCGACCATATGCCAACGGTTCATAGGCGCCGAGGGACCAAGCGAAAGATCGCGACAAGATCCAGGAGATGGCTATGGATAATTCAGAGATTGTCTCCTAAATGGAAGGTTTGCTATTGGAAGGGGTATGCAACCCTCGTTTCAGCCCACTTCTAAACTAGTCATGACGATCAGCCTGCTGCTGATTACCTCGTTGCACACAATGATTTTCACGTTCTTTCAAATCCCAGATAATTTTTTAAACGAAGAGCTGATTGGAAAACTATTTTATTTGAAGGTATTGGTGTATGTATCTGCCCTGATCATCACCTGCCTGAACCAAAAAATCATGCAGGCGATTTCTTTGAAGCATACGATGATTTGCGGGCTATTATGCAACTTACTTGCCCTTGGTCTAATTTGGATCAGTCTTTCGATGGGTGGCAATTTGGTTCTGATCGTATTTAGCCTGTTTTTTATCGGCCTCGCGCTACCCTCCGTATTCAACTGCCTGATCACCTATTTCGTTCTAGAGTATCCCAAAAAAACAGGCGTTGGCTTTGTTGCCCTTTTTGCGTTCGCAAACGGCGGTGTCCTGCTGTCGTCAATTTTATTTGCTGCCTTCCGGGCCAACCATTTCAGCGAAGGATTTTTTCTACTCACGATGGGTCTTCTTGTGATCGCAGCTTTTTTTGTAGCTTACCGTTTTTTTGATCCGCGAACTCCGAAACATTTTGAACATTTCCGACGGGGAACTTTGCTCTGGAAAGAAATGCATTACCGGCTCGCTCTGTTCGTTTTGGCAGCGATGGCCTATGCCATGGCCGAAAGTACATTTAGTCTGTGGGGTGAGGTCTACATGAGGCAGTTCATCTCTGCCATCGCATCTTCTGAAACGATCTCTGTGTTTTGGCTCTCGCTCATCGTTGGCCAGTTGCTTTTGCTAGCTCCCCTTTACTTCATTCCAGCTAAGAGGATTTTCCCCATACTGATTTTATTTGTCGCATTCGCTCTCTTTTTCTTTCGGCAGCAAATGCACACAAGCGGTTTTCTCACGAGTCTCATCTTGGGCGGCCTAGGCTGCTCGGCGATTTTTCCCATTCTCCTTTCTTTCATGGAAAAAGAGCTCATGTTAGTCAGCGGACGCTCCCATCAAGAGAGCTTTTTACCCTTCATTGAAACGGGCACCTCTCTCATGATTGGAGGCTACATTCTAGGGATCGGCTGCATGGACCTTTGGGTCCAAAAAGCAGACCAGATCTCCCCCCTCCCCATTGACCAGACCTTCCACTCTGCCATCCTCCTCATTGCCGCTACCGGCCTCATCATCACTTATCTGAATTGGAGCGCAGAGTAAATCGCTAATAGTCAATTACTTATAACCAAAGTTTAAATTTGAATTTTAACCTGATTTTTGTTATAATTAAGGGATGGATAAAGGCATTATATTACGATTTAGTGATCTGCATTACGAGACAGTTTGTCTGCCTCGCGATTGCTGCATTCCAAGTCCAAAATCTGAACACCCGATGGAGATGATCCGATCTGAACTCCGCCAGGCCAAAAAACTAAGAGTGAATCAACGTACTTTTCATTCCAAAGTGAAATAACAATCCAGCAACGGCTACAATCACCGCAAACACGAATCTCCATTGTGCAATGGGGTGGTGGGTAACTTGTATATGATCATCTAGATCCCAAGAGGTGATTTTAAACATCTTTAGCCGATGATAAGCAATGAGCATGCAAAAGGCGTTCAAAACCGGAATACCCATTGCAATCCCTCGGAACCAGACATTGAAACTTCGTCGCAGCGCTGTCAGATAATCGAGCTTCTTCTTCCTCCCCTGCCTCACATCGGTGCCCAACACCCATTTTCCAGGCGTCGTTCCGATCAAGAACAGGAAAGCCGCTTCAATGGGCATCCAGACAAAGTATTCAAACGGGATGAACGATTCGACCTCGCCGAATGGAAGCACCCCGCCAAACTGTTTTCTCAATGCCCAAAGAGCCGTGAAGAAAAGGGAATAATCAAACATCCGTCCGATAAACCTCAGCCAAGGATTGGCACGGATCGGTTCATCGCGGATGGTCCCATCCCCATCCACCAAAATTTCAGACGGCTCAACTATTTTTTCGGACATTCCTCTATGTTATTCGATTGACCGAGAATTGGCAAGGCTTGACTGGCTACTTTTTGTACCTTTTTGATATCTGAATTATTAACATTCGAGTTGTAGAGATTTTTATCTATCAGCCCTTGGGAGTCAGGAGACTTTGGAGGTACAATAGGCTCGGATGTAAGATGAGTTCTCCCAAATGGGCTGGGGGCTGGGGGGCGGAGTGGGGGAGATGGGGACTTGGGGGATAAAGATTCTGATGAACTTGCACTAGTAGACATGAAACAACTCCCTTGTTAAAGGAACAGGAGCACGTTAAAACTATGTTAAGATATTGTCAATTTATTTTATGAAAGGCCGGCGGCGCGCAAGAGACGATTCATGAACGCTTCGTCTGAGGAAGTGAGAGGATCGAGATAGATTTCGATGAGTTTGACCTCATTTTGGTCTGCTTCTCGTAAAAAATGGTAAAAGGTTTTTGCATTGAGAGGTCGGTGATGGAAAGGGGCGATGAGATCGTGCGAAAGAACAAAGGGGCCTTTGATTTGCTTTGGGTCAGTATGGATTTGGATGGTGGCTTTGGGCGCATAATGGCGGTATTTCATGCCAGGCGAAAGGATTGGTTGATCTTTTTGCCACTCTTGAATCGGTCCAATGACGCTTTCCAGTTCTTGTCGTGAGATAGAACCAGGACGAAGGAGGGTTGGAACTGGATGAACTAGGCTAAGTACAGTCGATTCGATGCCAAATGCACAGGGTCCACCGTCGATGATGGGTAGGCGATCGCCAAAATCTTCCCGCACATGTTCTGCGCAGGTGGGGCTTGGTTTACCCGAAAGGTTAGCGGATGGAGCCACTAGGGGCTGGCCAGTGAGTTCAATCAGGCGGAGGGCTATGGGATGGGAGGGCATCCGGACGGCAATCGTTGGGTGGCCGGCGGAAACGAGAGAGGGCACCGAGGGGTGTTTTGGCAAGACGAGGGTAAGGGGGCCTGGCCAAAAACGGGAGGCAAGGAGGTGGAATGAGTCGGGGATGTGTTCGGCAATCGTTCGGACCATGGCAAGGCTAGATACGTGGGCGATGAGAGGATTGTCGGAAGGTCTACCTTTCAATGAAAAAATTTTTTTAACCGCTTCCTGAAGAAAAATAGGGGCTGCCAGGCCATAGACTGTTTCTGTCGGAATGGCGACTGGCTCCCCCTTTTTTAATAGATAAACGGCTAATTCAATATCCATATCAACTAAATATACCATTTCAAACAACTCCTTTGCAAGATCTTAATGTTTAAAGGTTCTTGATTCAAAAAAATCAACAGTTCGGTTAAATCTGTTGAAGACTTATGAATCAAACGACGTCTACCTCTTTTTTTCCTCCCATCAAGCTTAGAGCGAGCAATCGATCGCTTGGTGAGCAGTTTCTCGGGCTTGCGATCATCTCAATTGTATGCCTGCTTCCCGTGTTGGTTAGTTCCTTTCTTTTTTCGATCAAACAAGAGTGGTACCAAACTCTTCGACATGCGCCCTGGGAAATTCCCCTTTCGTGGCATCCAGCGCTATTTTCAGTTGTGCACGGGTTTATCTCTCTCTCCTTTTGGACTCTATGGAGAAGTCATTCATTGCGAAATATCAGACCAGAGCTTTCCCTCTTCATAGGCTTTTTATTGCTTGAATCCATTTGGGGACTGAGTCTCTTAGGTATGCAAGAAAAACTTCTGGCGCTGATGGTTCTCCTTCTCTGGATGAGTCAAACGATTTGCTGCGCGGCTCTGTATTGGAAAAAAGAGAAGGCAGCTGGCCTATTGCTAATCCCAACGCTTGGTTGGATTTTTTACCTAGTGAGCGCGAACATGGTGCTATGCATTATAAACCCTTGAGGAAACATGCCAACTAAACCGACAAGCTGGACTGTATTGGTCTATGGAATTTTCTTAGTTATCCTGGGATATCTGGGCTATAATGCGGGAAGCTTGGCTTCTCTAATCGGAGGATCTGGGTTCGGGGGGCTCATGATCTGCAGCGCTTTCTTGATGTTCTATCATAAAAAAATCGGTGTCTACTCCGCTCTTATCTTGACGCTCGCCTTAACCGCTACGTTCGCATACCGCTATACCCTCTATGGTAAACCCATTCCAGCAATCATGGCCGTGCTCAGCGGAGGAATGCTCCTCTTCCTCCTGGCTCAAACCGCAAAATGGAAGCAACAGAGCTAGGGCTTTTCTTCTTCTGGATCTTTTGGCTTTTTGTTTCGTCCGCCAATGATCACGGGACCGTGGTCATCGATCATGAGACTCTCTTCCAGCAACTGCTCGAGTAAGATGTTCTTTTTCGGCTTGGGGGTTTCTTTTTTCATGGCTTCCTTATAATATGCGCACAAAGATTATTTCACAGGTGACTTCATGGATTTACCAGAAATCAAAAAGAGCCGCAAGCCGGATCACCCAATTCAATCCCTCATCCTCAATCGGTGGTCTCCAAGAGCCATGAGTGGTGAAGAGATCACCGAGCAGGAACTGAAAAGCCTATTGGAAGCTGCTCGTTGGGCCCCCTCTTCTTATAATGCGCAGCCTTGGAGATTCATTTATGCAAGGCGAAGCCACCCCTCCTTCCCCACTTTTGTTGATCTTCTCGTTGAATTCAACCGCCTTTGGGCTCCCAAAGCCGCCGTGCTAGGAGTTGTGGCCTCTAGAAAGACGTTTGAGAAGGGAAATAAGCCCTCCCACACCCACGCCTATGATGCCGGTGCGGCTTGGGAAAATTTCGCCCTTGAGGGGTGCAGCCGTAATCTTGTGGTCCATGGGATGGAAGGATTCGACTACGACAAGGCAAAAAAAGTTCTAAAAATACCCGATGAATACGAAGTGCATGCGATGTTTGCGGTCGGGAAGAAGGCCCCCGCCGAATCACTGCCCCCCGATTTACAACAAAGAGAAGTGCCTTCGGGGAGAAAAAAAGTGGAAGAGTTTGCTTTTGAAGGGTCTTTTAAATAAAAAATCGAGCAATCCTTGAGGCCTTGCTCGATCTAAAAAGATAAAAATTAGCTCTTTACAAGATTACTCTTGTACCATCGCAGCAGATGCGCGGCCTTTGCGGCGGCGGCGGTGTTTTCTCTTCGCGCCAGATTTTCTTGCTTTACGGCGGTGAGTTTTTTTGTGAGCTTTCTTGTGGTGTTTGCGCTTGTGAGCGGCTTTTTTTCTTCGTCTTTTCATAAATAAATTCCCCTTGTTTTTGTAATTGAGAATGGAACTAGCAGAACCCATCGGAGTTACTACCGGTGCGGCAATGCCGCTTTCCACTTCATGCTTACAATATTTAATATATAATTTTTTATTATTAAATTCAATAACCTAGTAGAATTACTTGATCAATTTTGTTAAATTAAAAAACCAAGAAAAGCGCCTCAGAGCCATTCCTGAGCGATGTTTTATGAACTTTTGTTTTTCTAGAAAAAAAGTTTTTTCGATAAAATTTAGCAAATATAATTACAGTATTATTTAAGCACTTGATTTGTAGATATTTAAAAAAATATTGACAAGTGCAACCGATTCTTTTTTAGTTAATTACGAATTTTGATATATTCGCGCTCATGAACGTACCGCTTTACGAAAAAATTCGACCACAAACCATTCACGAAATTGCCGGACAAGACCACCTAGTTGGCGAAAAAGGTCTCATTACGCGAATCGTAAAAAGCGGCAAGCCCGCTTCTTTGCTTCTCTTCGGCCCTCCCGGCTGTGGAAAAACTACGATTGCCCGCCTTTATGCAAAGGCGTTTCAGCTCCCGTTCACCTCTTTTTCGGGTGTGCTCCAATCGACCGCCGAACTCAAGAAGATGCTAAAAGAAGGGCAAGACACTCCCCTGTTTCATCGACAAATCATCCTATTTGTCGACGAAATCCACCGATTCAATCGGGCCCAACAAGACATTTTCCTCCCCTTTTTAGAGGATGGCTCTCTCATCCTAATCGGTGCTACGACCGAGATGGAGAGGGGCATTATAATCTGATTTCGGCGCTCCACAAATCGGTCCGAGGGTCCGATCCCGATGCAACCCTCTACTGGCTGGCACGCATGCTCGATGGCGGGGAAGAACCCCTCTTTATCGCCCGACGCCTCATTCGGATGGCTTATGAAGACATCGGTCTTGCCGATCCCAATGCCGCCCCGCAAGCAATCGCCGCCCTGCAAACCTACCAAATGTTGGGATCACCCGAGGGAGAACTGGCCCTGGCCCAAACAGCCATTTACCTAGCCCTGGCCCCTAAATCCAATGCCGTCTACGCCGCTTATGGCCAGTCGCGGAAGGTGGCCTCTGAAACGGGCCAGCTCAATCCCCCTAAGACCATCCTAAACGCCCCCACGACCCTCATGAAAGAGATGGGCTATTCCGAAGGCTATCTCTACGATCATGACCAACCCGATGCCTTTTCAGGCCAAGACTATTTTCCTCCTGAGCTGGGGCGCCAGCCGTTCTATCATCCGGTGGAACGGGGGTTCGAGAGAGACATGAAAAAGCGGCTCGACTACTTCACTAAGCTGCGAACCAAGAAATCGAATTGAGGTAATTAAGACTCTGGGCTATATTCATATGTATGCTAGAGCTAAGCCCCGCCAGAAAAAATAAAATCAATCTTCTCGACTACAACAGCCAGCAAGATATTCAAAATCGGATCTTGATGTCCGATTTTTCCCCATTTGATCTAGAAGTATTGGAAGAGATCCTGTTCAGCCCTCTGAAGATTTCATTGAAGAAGCTGGGACGCACTCTGGGCTGTTCCGATGAAGCTCTCTTGCCGATTGTCCAGAAAGTGGCTAAAACTGGCCTACTGACCCTGCAAGACGATTCGATCTCGGTCGACAAGGAGATGCGCAAATACTTCGAATTCCAAATTCAGCGATTTGACTCAGACTTCAAGCCCGATATGGAATTCGTTCAAGGATTATTGAGAAAAGTCCCCATCCACGTTCTACCTGCTTGGTATTCGATTCCCCGTAGTTCCAACAACATCTTTGAATCGATCGTAGAAAAATACCTCTTCACTCCGCAGATTTTCCAACGCTACCTACAGGAGCTCAATTTTGGAGAGCCGGTCATTCAGGGCATTCTACGAGACGTTTTCTCTGCGTCAGATTTCCGAATCTCATCCAGCGATCTTATTTCGAAATACAATCTCGCCCGAACCGATTTTGAAGAGATCATGCTGCTCCTCGAATTTAATTTTGTCTGCTGCGTAAGTTACGTCAAAGAAGATGACCACTGGCTTGAGATTGTCACCCCATTTTACGAGTGGCACCAATATCTCCGTTTTCTGAAAGAAACAGAAGCGCACCCGATTGAAACACCAGAGACGATTTCCCGAAAACGGGATAACGATTATGCATTCGTCGAAGATATGGCCTCTCTTTTGCAACTGATTCGAAAACGTCCTCAGCCGCTCGATCCTCTCGGCCTTTCTGAGAACATGGCTGCGGAGTTTGCTGCCCTTTGTCACATTTCTCTAGAAACAGCGACCGACCTCCCCTTTGCAAGAAACTATTTCGCTCACCTGATCGACAAACTTCGCTTGGTTAAATTGGCCAATCTCGTCGATAGCCGCCTCTATGCTCTCGATAGCGCTAATGATTGGCTCGACATGAGTCTAGAAAACCGGGCCCTTTTCCTCTACCGCCATCCCCTCAACCAGATGATCTCCACTCCCCAATTCCCCATCGAAAGGGGCGTCCGGGAAGCAGAACGGTCTATCAAACGGGTGCTCCATGGTCGATGGGTCTATTTTGATGACTTCATCAGAAGCTCCTTCGTTCCGCTCAATGAAGAATCGGTGGTGGTGCTCAAAAAGACGGGCAAACACTGGAAATACACCCTCCCTACCTATTCCGAAGCAGAGAAGGGTCTCATCAAGGCGACAGTCTTCGAATGGCTCTTTGAAGCAGGCATTGTAGCCATCGGCACCCACCAAAACCGCGACTGTTTTTGCGTGACCCCTTTCGGAAAATTTTTCTTCGAGGATTGATGTTTGGACAAACGTTTGATCTGACCGATATCCCCAGAGTCGGCGCTCTTGCTCTTTTGGAGATTTTTCTTTCGGCGGACAACGCCATTGTTCTTGGAGTCTTGGCACACGCCCTACCCGAAAAACTGCGCGTAAAAGCCCTCTACATTGGACTTATTTCCGCCTTTTTTTTGCGAGCCGGTGCGCTCCTCATCGTTTCATTCCTCCTACGCTATCCATGGCTCCAATTATTGGGAGGCGCCTATCTGATTTTTCTCTCTGTTCAGCAGCTCTTAAAAAAAAGGAAACAGCCAGAGTTCCCCTCTCCCACCTCTTTTTGGAAAACTGTCTTGCTCATTGAGCTATTTGACTTAGCTTTCGCCGTCGATTCGATCGTTGCTGGCGTCGCGTTCATCGCCTCAAAAGAGCCAAGCCCTAACTACTTTCACCCAAAACTCTGGATCGTCTACGTAGGAGGCATGATCGGCCTTGGAGGCATCCGGTATGCCGCCGACCTCTTTAGCCGTCTGATGCTCCGGTTCCCACGTTTAGAACTCAGCGCCTATCTCCTCGTCGGATGGATCGGTCTCAAACTCCTCATCGTCTCTCAACAACCAGACCTTCCCCTACTAGAGCCCATTTTCTGGATCGGCTTTCTCCTCCTCCTTCTCACTCCCTCCCTCACCAACCCAAAACTCAGATAGGCTCGCATGGAACTTGTTTCAAATCGGAAGGCGGGCCACGACTACGAGATTTTGGAGACGTTTGAGGCCGGGATCGCCCTGCAGGGAACAGAGATCAAATCGCTTCGCAATCACGGTGGTACTCTACAAGATGCCTACGTTGACGTGCGTGGCTCTGAAATCTGGCTGATCAATTGTAGCATCGCCCCCTACTCATTCGGCAATATCCACAATCACGAAGAGCGGCGCGAGCGAAAACTCCTCATGCATAAGCGAGAAATTGAGAAGCTGCGCCGATTCAAAGCGGAAAAAGGGCTTCAAATCATCCCTCTCTCGATCTTCCTCAATAAAAAAGGGATTGCAAAAGTGCGCATCGCGACAGCAAAACCCAAAAAGGCCTATGACAAACGGGCCGCTCTCAAAGAACGGGAAGACAAGCGGTCCATGGACCGCGCCTCCAAAGAGCAACCGGAATAAATATCGCGTATTTCGTAAACGTGCCCGTATGCGTGCCCGCGCCCGATGGGGCAGCGGGGGGCTTCCCCCGACTGGTTCTCCTTGCGCCATTGCTATCATATTTGTTTGTAATTAAAATTTTTCATGATTTAACATCTCCCGACCACGGAGGTAGGATGCAGCATTTTGACCACGAGAAGTTGGATGTGTACCAAGCTGCGGTAGAACTAGTTGTCTTAATTGACGAAATAGTGGAGCAACTACCGCGCGGAAGGGCTTATCTTGCGGACCAGCTTCAGCGCGCAGGGACTTCAGTACCATTGAACATAGCTGAGGGAGCGGGAGAATATTCAAGCAGCGAGAAAGTTCGATTCTATCGAATGGCAAGGCGATCTGCGACAGAATGCGCAAGCATTTTAGATGTGAGTAAACGCCTTCAGCTGTTAGATGATAAACGGTTTTTCAGGGGGCGAGAGCTCTTGATGCGAATCGTTGCTATGTTGACAAAAATGGCTCAAGCGAGGAACCAGTCGGGGGAAACCCCCGCTGCCCCATCGGGCGCGGGCACGCACACGGGCGCGTTCACGAATTAGCTAGCTCATGCGACACATACGAAGGAGCTTGACAGACGCTACTTGTTTGCCGTAACTTTTGTGGATGTAACTGGAGGAGCATCCCATGAAAGCGGTCGTCTCGAAAACTGATCTCGTCTCAATGATCGGCAAGATACAAAGCGTTGTCGCATCAAAACCGGCCATTCCCATCTTGGCCAATATCTTGATCGAGGCAATCGATGACCAAGTGATCGTCAGTGCAACAGACCTGACAGTTAGCATGCGCTGTTACATGGACGCAAAAGTGGTGGAGGAGGGCTCCATTTCTCTTCCCGGCAGAAAACTATTCCAGCTCGTCCGCGAATTGACCGCCCCCCAGATTAAGATCTCCGCTACCACGAATGAAATCGCCGAAATCACCACCGGCACCTCCGTGTTTAAAATCAACGGGATGAATAAAGCCGAATTTCCCCAGCTGCCTGACCTCACTGGCTCCCCAGAATTGCAAATGTCCTCCTCATCTCTTAAAGAGATGCTCTCCAAAACTTCTTTTTCCGCCGCGCGTGAAGATAGCCGCTATATGCTCAATGGAGTTCACCTCTCAATCGCCTCGCAAAAGGCGACCTTTATCGGTACTGATGGCAAGCGGCTCGCAAAAGTATCCACTGCTGCCTCCGTTGACCCCTCGGTCCATGGAGCCTTCGTCATCCCACTGAAAGCGGTCGAGGAAATGGTGAAAATCTTAGATGACAGCGACGCCCAAGTCACCTTGTCGCTTTCCCCCGACAAAATTGCCCTAGAATCGGGCTCTCAAATGTTGATTGCAAAACTGCTCTCTGGCCAATATCCAGATGTCGAGCGAGTGATCCCAGCGAAATTAGCTTACCAATTCTCCATCCACCGTGAAGAGCTCATGTCTCTATTGCGCCAGGTCTCCCTCTTCACTTCCGAGAACAGCAGCTCAGTCCGCTTTTCCTTCGAAACGGGCCAGCTCCATCTTTCAGCTACTAGCAGTGATATTGGTGAAGGAAGGGTCAGTATGCCAGTCGATTTTGCAGGCCCTCGCTTTGAAATCGCCTTCAACCCATTTTATTTCATCGATATCCTACGCCACAGCAAAGATGAGACATTCCGCCTGGGCCTGAACGACTCACACAACCCTGGCCTAATCACCGACTCCACCCAAGCGCTCTTCGTCATTATGCCGATGCGCCTATCTGACCTGCCTCCCGCAAGGAAAGAGATCGAAGCGACCGTGTAAATTATGCACCTCAAGTCGATCTATCTTCGGAATTTTCGCAATTATGCAGAGGCCGAGGTCGATTTTTCCTCCGGAATCAACATTCTGCGTGGAGAAAATGCGCAAGGGAAGACCAATCTATTGGAAGCGATCTATCTCGTCGCAACCGGCCGCTCTTTCCGTGCAGAAGAACTAGAGAATTTGATTCGGCAAGGCGAACCTTTTTTTTATCTAGAAGCAAAAATCATCAAAGAAAAGATCGAACACACCGTACAAATCTCGTACGATGGATCGACAAAAAAACTCACCCTCGACAATAACGCCTACGGCACGCTTCAACATCTCATCGGTCTTCTCCCCTCTGTCCTCTATACGCCAGCCGATGCCGATCTCATCGACGGTTCCCCCTCCGTTCGCCGTCGGTTCCTCAATATTCATCTCGCCCAAAAAGATCCCCTCTACATGCACCACCTGGCCCGCTTTTGGCGCGCAATGAAGCAGAGAAATTCCCTATTGAAAACCAAACAACCTGCTGGCATCGAGTGTTGGGAAACAGAAATGGCCTCCTCTGCCGCCTATTTGCTCCAGCAAAGACTGCGATTGATCGAACAAATTGCCCCTTTCCTCCGCTCCCTAAGTAAATCCCTATCTGGCAAAGAAGAGATCGATGAAATTCGCTACCATCCTTCTCACCCCCCATCTCTTGAAGGCTACCTGGCGCAAATGCAAAAAAATCGGGTCCGCGAATTGCAACTTGGAATGACCCTGACAGGTCCTCACCGCGATGACTTCACTCTTTGGATCGAGGGAAAAGAGGCGCAGAAATTTGCAAGCGAGGGGCAAAAGAAAACCGCCATCGCAGCCCTCCGGCTAGCCGAATGGGAACTCTTGACGCAAGCAACAGAGACGCCTGCCCTGTTAGGCATCGATGATTTAGGCCTTCATCTCGACGCATCGCGCCACACCTACCTGCGCAATCGACTCGGATCATTGGGACAAGTCTTCATCACCTGCCCCCTCTCCCCTTCCATTTGGAAAGAGTTCGACCAAGCTCGCACCTTCCTAATCTCGGAAGGTCGCATTCTCACCTAGTAGGCGTAAATAGGTCTCTGCGGCTGGGAATGAAGGGGCGCTCTTTTTCAGACGGCGACCTTTAAACAGCTCGATGATCTGATTTGCCAACTTCTTCCCCAATTGCACCCCTTCTTGATCGAACGAATTGATGTTCCAAAAGAACCCTTGGAATGCAACTTTGTGCTCGTACAGAGCTAAAATAGATCCCAACACCCTGGGATTTAGTCGCTTAGCAAGAACAATTCGATTGGGTCGATTGCCAGGAAATACCTTGTTTGGGTTGCTATTTTGCTGCCCGACTGCCAATGCAATCGACTGCGCAAACAAGTTCGAAAGGAGTTTTTCTTGTGAGGTCGTATGCTGAATTTCTAAATCGGCCGGGTATTGCCCCTCTTTAAACCCGATGAATTCCAATGGCACCACGTCGGTCCCTTGGTGGATCAACTGATAAAACGAGTGTTGCCCATTGGTACCCGGTTCGCCCCAGACAACGGGCCCCGTATGAAAAGGGACCGCTTGCCCTAATTTATCGATCCGTTTCCCATTCGATTCCATATCCAATTGTTGCAAGTGGGCAGGAAAGCGGATCAGCGCCTGGGAATAGGGAATCACGGCCAAGGTGGGGCAATGCAAAAAATTTCGATTCCAAATACCCAAAAGCGCCATCAAAAGAGGTAAATTTTCCCCCATTGAGGTGGTCCGGGCGTGCACATCCATTTCATGAGATCCCCGTAAAATCTCCCGAAAGCCCTCAAAACCCATCGCAAAGCTAAGCATGACCCCGCCCACCATTGAAGTGGCCGAATAGCGCCCTCCGACAAAATCCCATATATAAAAAGAGGCCAAATACTTCGCTGGATCATCCATGGGGCTCTTTTCCCCTGTCACAGCCACGAAATGTTCTTTCGCATCAAGTCCCATCTTTCTCATCCGACTTCGGACAAACTCCTCGTTGGTCAGCGTCTCTAACGTCGTCCCCGATTTAGAGACCACCACCACCAATGTCTTCTTTAAATCGACCGACGCCAATACCCCATTTGCATCATCGGGATCCACATTCGAAATAAAATGGATCCTCCTCCCAGGTAAATGGAACGGCTTCATCGCCAAACAAAGGGCTCTGGGTCCCAAATCAGATCCCCCAATCCCAATCTGAATCAGATCGGTGAACTGCTCACCAATCTTCTGCAAGAATTGAGCCAGTTTCTTCAGCTCCCGTTCAGCCCGCTCTGCCGCATCCTTGGCCACCACAGCTGTTTGTCTCTTCTCAAACACGTCTCGCATGGCCGTATGTAATACAGCTCTCTTTTCGCTCTCGAACCCCTCGATTTGGTTCATCACCTGACCCGCCTGCATCGAGTCCATTTTTTCCATGACTCTCGCCTCTTTGGCCAGCTCCAACAGACTCTCTAAGACCTCTGCATCGATCCGCTCGGTCCCGTACAATAATGTCAGCCCGGCCCCGCTTGCTCTAAATCGCTCAATTCGCTCCTCGGACAGTGCTCCTGGCCTTGTCAAATCAAACGGCTTCAATGCCAGTTTTTGCAATCTCTGTGCAGCAGGAAAATGATCAAATCTCGACATGCATCCTCTCAAATATTTCGCCGATCATATAAAAAAAGTAATTTCCATTGCTATGTCTTCCAACGGAGCACAAAAAAAGAACAGGATAGACAGGATCAGCTTCGCTGGCAGGATATGCAAGATATAAAATTTTATCCTGTCTATCCTGCCGACGTTTTGTCGATCCTGCTTATCCTGTTCCTTCTTGATTAAAAATATACTTAATGACGGCCCTTCTCTCCTCTTGTTGTAAAATGCTCGGATTGTGTATTCTCAAGGCTCTTTGTTCTACGGGGTATAGCGCAGTTTGGCTAGCGCGACTGGTTTGGGACCAGTAGGTCGGGGGTTCAAATCCCTCTGCCCCGAACTACGACCTCTCCGCCAGAAGCAAGAAACCCCTTGAGTTTCCGCTCCCCTTGAGACCCTAACGATCCTGGCAAGACAATCAAAGAATCAAGCCCATCCCACTCTTCCGTTAAAAACGATTCATAGACAACCTTGACCGAACCGGCCTCTTTCAATGCCTCATTGAAAAGAGACATTGACTCCAACTTATTCGGAAACACAATCCCCCGCTTTGTCTCCATAGTTCGCTTAAAAATAGCTCGCTCATTCCAAATGTATCCATCCCGAGCGATCGATTCCCCTCGAAGGGCAATGAGAAAATGCTCGAATCGTTCTTTGGATAATACCTGTAATGTTTCGGAAATAGAGGACAGCGGTTCAAACAAAAGAAAAACGGGAACTTCATCGGGCAAACGGTGGGAGAGCATCTGAAAATAGACGGCAAATGCATCAATGCAAAAAAGTTTTCGAGCAAGCGCATTGTCCTCCCCCTCCCTCCACTCGGAATAATTCGCTCTCTGCTTATCAGTCCAGAGGAATTTCTCGCTCAAATCAGCAGCCCCCCGATAAAGAGAAAGAGCCACTGTTTTATCTTTGAACTCTGGCCACACCTCTTTCGAAAACTGTGCGAGAGCTAAAGAAATCGCCTGGAATCTGAGTTCATCTTCAAGTGGGAAGAAGGGGCTCTCTAACCCAAGAGCAAACTTCCAAACGATGTTCCGGCCTGCGTTCTTTGCCCGCTCAAGTTCCAAGCTCCAATCTAAATCGTGATGTGGCTCGCAAGGAAGCTCCAACCATAGAGCCCCTGGTTCTCGCTCAGAAAATGCGATGGGTTCATCGATTGTGAGCTGTCGATGGTCCCAAGTTGTCTCATCATGTTCCATTTTCATACTGCATGTAATAGAGGTTGCGCCCCTTTCCTTTCCACAAACTGGCAAAAAATGAATCGCCATACGAGGCCCAATCAGAGCGGTAATAAGGGGTATCGAATACCGGTTTCCAAGAAGAGACAAGACTCAGTTCCCGCACCATCTGATCCCGATAGGGCTCATCATCTGTTGCAAAGGTCGCTCGGCCGCCCCCCTGCACGACCTCTGCAAGCTCCTCTAAAAAAGGAGCCTGAATCAATCGGTGCTTTGCATGGCGGAGTTTCGGCCACGGATCGGGAAAATTCACAAATGCCTGCGTCACACTTGCCTTGGCAGCATACCACTGCAAAAAAGTGGCCGCCTCTCCACAAATCACATACAAATTTGGGATCGATTCCCGAAATGCTTTCAGCCAAATTTTTCTCGCCCGATCGAAACGGAGTTCCACAGCCGCCCAATTCACTTCCGGATGAGCTTTCGCCTTCTCTCCGATCCATTGGCCATTGCCGCTACAGAGCTCCAAATAAACAGGTCGGTCATTGCCAAATAACGTTTCCCAATCCAATCGCTCAATCTTCGCATGCTCCTCGTATTTCTTTGGAATATAGAAAAAACGCTCCAAAAAAACTGGGCGTCTCTCCCCCCAAGAAAAGGGGATCAATAAATCTTTTTTTGTCTTCATTTGGACCATTCAGTATACCTTTAATCCTTGCAGGATTCAACAATCGTTGCTATGTTCGATCTTTTGCAGGAGATTGTTCATGAAGCGATACACCCTTTTCTTCTTACTCCTTTTTGGAGCCATCTATGCAAATACCGCCCCCGCCTCTTCTTCTCAGCTAGTCGACTTAAAAAAAGTCTTTTCATCGGCCCCCCTCATCTACTCCCTTCTCTCGATGATGTCGGTCGCCTCCCTCGCCCTCTGGCTCTATAGCCTGGCTACCTTCCGTGCAAAAGAGATGCTCTCAGCTGACTTTATCGATGAGCTCAAACGGAGACTCTCGAAAGGAGCCTATGAAGAGGCTAAATCTCTCTGTCTCACGAAAAGCACCATCCTCAGCTCGATGGTCTCAGCCGGTCTCATTGCCCGTCCCCTTGGAGCCCAAGTGATGATCGACGCCATGAAATCGGAAGGCAAACGGGCCGCCTCTACCCTCTGGCAGCGCCTTTCCCTCCTCAATGACATCGTCATCATCGCTCCGATGCTTGGCCTTCTCGGCACCGTGATCGGCATGTTTTATGCCTTCTATGATGTCAACCGTTCCATTGAGAGCATCAATGCCCTCTTCGATGGGCTCGGCATCGCAGTCGGCACAACCGTCGTTGGCCTCATCGTGGCCATCGTGGCCATGATCTTTTACACCAGTTTAAAGTACCGGATTGTTCGGACTTTGAGCCAAGTGGAAAACGAAGCCCTCGCGCTCAGCGCGCTCATCCGGTCGAACTAAGGATACACTCATGGAGCTGATTCCCCATGAAGAACTAAAGAAAAATCCCACCTTTAACTTCGCCCCCATGATCGACTTTCTGTTCCTCATGTTGGCACTTTTCGCAACACTGGCCATTTCCCGTGCAGCTCTTTTTGATACTGAGGTGGAACTCGTAGAATTGAAACCAGAGGCACAAAGCTCTTCCATTCGTGCCAAAGAGGAACGTCAGCCCATTCACCTGAGCATCACAGCCGATGGAAAATATAAATGGTTAACTGAATTTCAAGAATATCCAATGGACAATGTGTCTGCCATTCAAGAAGAATTGGCTCGTCAATACAAACTAGGGGCGCTTCCGCAAGATCGCTCTCAGACTGAGATTCTTCTCCACATCGATCGTGCCGCCCAATGGGAACCCATCGCACAAGTCATCTTCGCCATCCGAGAAATCGGCTTCCCCGTCCGCCCCGTCTATGAGCCTCAAGATCAGCGTTGAACTGGAGTACAATTCTCGATGATTGCGGCCAATGCCATTTTAGGGCTATATTGCTCATTTAATTGCTCATAGACTTGCATTAAGGCTTTGGCATTTGGACAGTAAAACCTAACAAAGCCATTACCTTGAGGAACTGGTAGATCCAAAGCTTGTTCCCCGCCCCCTCCAAATAGAAATTCTCTAATGATATTGCCTTTCGCCCCCTGTGCATTTCTAGCTTTTGGGATATTCGGCTGAAAGTTTACATTGCCTTGTGGCTGATGGCCAAAGTTTCCATGTCCCTGAATGTGTGGTTGAAAGTCGATATTGTTTTGTAGTTGATGATATCGTTGTATCAAAGGAGCCAGTTTTTCTTCTAATTCTGCAATCTCTTGTATCTTTTTCTGCTGCTCGCATTGCTGTGCATTATGCAACTGCTGAGCTAGCTCTTGGATAGTGGGTCGTTGTACGGGCTCAGATCGAAAAAGACTATCGAATATATTTGTGAATCCTGCACCGGTCAGAGCACCGATTATTGGAGCAAGGGGCCCCGTTAAAATAAATGTCGCCATTCCTGCACCAGTTAATGCACCGACTGAGTTTCGTTTCAGCTGAGTCCAAAGATTTGGCGCCCTCCGTTCTGCTGTTAACCATTGATGTGCTTGATTGAACGCATTTCGAGAGACCTCAGCTATTTTGGGCAGGCTCTGCTGCAAAACATACAGCCCCGCGGCCCCCGCAAGTAGTGCCACTCCGAGATTTGTATTATCTATACCATTTATTTGAAAGCTCATAAATATCTCTGTATTTTTTAATTTATCACGTATATTTTACTACAATTTTTTATTAAAATGAATGTTTAAAAAACCAGCTTTGCACTGATTGTGGTGTATAAACACATCCAGCTTAAGATAAATGCTTTACGTTAAATCAACTAAATACTTCCTTTTGGGACTTGAACGTTAGTTCCATTCCTACTAAACTTACTCTCCCCCGCAGACGATCCGGAGGAGCGGTGACCCTTTCGATCCATACCTCATTCGACTCGCTCCATGCCTTGCAAATTGTCAATCACTTTGAATTGACTGATGCAGGTTTTCAAGAGATCCTGTCTCGATGTCCCCACATTGAAACGCTTCACATTCAAAATTGTCCTTACCTCACTAACGTTTCCCTAGAAAAGCTCTCCCAACTTCCCCATCTACGAACCCTTTTTTGGATCGGCAATATTTCTGCGACAGAAACTGGTTACCAAACCCTTCTCTCCAGCACCTCCCTTCGCACTCTCAACCTTTCGGGTTCCCATCTAACCAATCCAGCTTGCAGCACCCTCCTTACCCACTCTTTTCTTACCGCCCTCGATGTCAGCTTCTGTCCTCTCGACGACCGAGCTTTTTCTCACTTCCAAGCCCCTCTCATCTACCTTAACCTGCGGGGTTGTCCCAACTTAACCGACCAAACTCTCCTCACCCTCTCACGTCTCCCTACCCTCAAGCACCTCCTCTTGGCCTACCATTCCCGCATGACTCCCGAAGGTCTCCGCCTACTTCCCCCCTTGCAAACCCTCCGAATTTCTCATTGTCTAAACATCTCTTGATCTTTCCGCTGATTCTGATAAAATAGATCACTCCATCTGCCCAGGTGGTGAAATTGGTAGACACACAAGATTTAGGTTCTTGTGCCTTTAGTGGTGTGCAGGTTCGAGTCCTGTCCTGGGCAACTTCGTTGCCCAGGAAAGAAGCCACCTGCGTGGCTTCTGTCAGGACTCGAATCGAAGCGCCCTGCTGGGCGCGAGACCCCCCGGGGTCCCCGAAAACGCATCGTTTTTGGGGTGGGGATAGCCGGCCCGGCAGGACGAGTTGCTATGCAACTCGTCGAGAGGGCGTCCCAAGCACACGCAAGTAGCGCTTGTGGGAAAGGGGGTTTGGGGGAAAGGGCGAAGCGCCTTTCCCCCAGGTTCTCGCAGCAATTTCCTTGCGAATTGAGTCATCGGGATTTATTGTCTTCCCCGATAAAGGCGTCAGCATGACTTTTGCAATCATTAAACAAAATTTAGAAAATATCGATTACGATTTATACTGCTCCCGCTCAAAAAGTGTGAATCTGCCGGCGTCGGATAGCCACTGAATTTGAGACCCGTCTGCATCGCTAAACTTTTCAAGTTTAGCTGTTTCGACGCCGGCTTCGCCTGGCTCAAATT
>Ga0334722_10001735_pt1 | contig 26237 bp, 25 predicted proteins | sample C3_bottom_MG_FD_207210 | JGI IMG/M metagenome (GOLD analysis project Ga0334722, IMG submission 207210) | Sediment microbial communities from Yellowstone Lake, YNP, Wyoming, USA - C3_bottom | ecosystem: Environmental > Aquatic > Freshwater > Lake > Sediment | place: USA: Wyoming | collected... | reverse complement strand
CGGACGCCGCCCAGTCCGTCGGGAAGATTTCAACCGACGTGGAAGAGCTGGGCGTGGACCTGCTCTCGGTCGCCGGGCACAAGGTGTACGCCCCGAAAGGAATCGGCGCGCTCTACATCCGGGAGGGAACGAAGATCGAGCCGTTCGTCCACGGCGCGGGGCACGAGGGAGGACGACGTGCCGGCACGGAAAACGTCCTTCTGGACGTGGCGCTGGGGGCGGCCTGCGAGGCGGCGAGAAAATGGGTCGGAATGTCCCAGGTGAAAGCGCTTCGCGACCGGTTCTGGGAAGGGCTTGAAAAAATCCTCGGCGAGAGGGTGACGCTCAACGGCCATCCGACGGAGCGGCTGCCCAACACGCTCAATGTCAACTTCGTCGGCCGTGTCGGCGCGGAGGTCCTCGCAACGCTCTCCGGGGTGGCGGCCTCGACGGGCTCCGCATGCCATGCCGGCTCTGTGGCTCTTTCACCGGTTCTTGCCGCGATGGGCGTTCCGCCCGGGGAAGGGATGGGGGCCGTCCGGTTCAGTCTCGGCCGGACGACAACGTGGGATGAATTGGAAGAAGTTCTGCGAATGCTTGGGAAAACCGGTTAGCCGACAGGAAACCAGTGCCGGGTGCGGTTGCAGAAAGAGCAGACGGACAGCATCACCGGCACTTCCACCAGGACCCCCACCACGGTAGCCAGCGCTGCTCCTGATCCGGCGCCGTAGAGGGCAATGGCGGTTGCCACCGCCAGCTCGAAGAAGTTGCTCGCCCCGATGAGAGCACCGGGTGCGGCCACGCTGTGCGGTACCTTCAGCCATTTCATCAGCCCGTATGCCAGGGAGGAGTTGAAGTACACCTGGATCAGGATCGGGATGGCGATCAGGACAATGTGGAAGAAGCGCGTGGTGATGTTGTCCGCCTGGAAGGCGAAGATGCAGATCAGGGTGGCCAGCAGCGCCAGGATGCTGACCGGATGGAGGACGGAAACGAATCGGTCGAACCACGCCTGCCCTTTGGTCCGGATCAGAACCATCCTGGAGACAACCCCCGCCGAAAGCGGGATGACGATGAAGAAGATGACTGAGTACAACAGAACGATAAACGGGACCGCGAGAGAGGATGCCCCGCGGACCAGGAGCGTCACTATCGGTGCAAACAGGACCAGCATGATCAGGTCGTTGACCGACACCTGCACGAGGGTGTACGCGGGGTCCCCGTCCGTCAGGTAGCTCCACACGAAGACCATGGCCGTGCAGGGGGCTGCCGCCAGGATGATGACTCCCGCCACGTACTGGTCGGCCAGTTCCGGGCCGATCCAGGGGAGGAACAGGTGCTTGAGAAAAAGCCACCCGATGAAGGCCATCGAGAACGGCTTGACCACCCAGTTGACGAAGAGAGTGACCAGGAGCCCCTTGGGCTTCTTGCCGACCGAAAGGATCGAGGAGAAGTCCACCTTGAGCATCATCGGGTAGATCATCAGCCAGATGAGCACGGCGATGGGAAGGTTGATCTGGCTTCCTTTCCCGAACTTCAACGACCGGATTGCGCCGATGGCCTCGGGAAGCGCCTTGCCCAATAAAATCCCCGCCACCATGCAAAGGGCTACCCAGAGGGTCAGGTAGCGCTCAAAGAGGTTGAGGGATTTTTCTTCGTTCATGGTTTCCTGCTCTCGGCGTATGGAATTGAAGGTTGATGTTATGCTATTATGTCATATCGCCAATTGTCAATATGAGGGAGGCTCGCATGTCGCTCCGGGATTACGAGAGGGTGTTGAAGTCCGTGGCCGACCCGACACGGGTCCGGATCCTGAAGCTCCTGGAAGGCGGAGAGATGTGCGTCTGCCAGGTCATCGCCATCCTTGGGTTCAACCAATCCACGATCTCGAAGCATCTCTTTCTCCTCAAGGTGGCCGGACTGGTCAAGGAACGGCCGGAAGGGAAGTGGGTGCACTACTCCCTTGACGGCTCCGGCGGCTCCCTTTACGCCAGGAAGATGCTCCAGACCTTGAAGGGGTGGCTCAACGACGACCCGGTGGTTGAGAAGGACCGGAAACGGGAGGCGATCGCCCGGGAGGTGGGGCCCATGGAAATCTGCGAGCGGGGGATGACGCTTCCGGCTCGCCGGGCCGCGGCATGCTGCCTCACCCCCCGGAAAGAAGCGGTCGTGGCGAAATAATTTCTGGAGGGAACCATGAGCGATTGTTGTGAAAAAGGTCCCGCAACCATAGGAGAAACATCCGTCGCGGCCGCACCGTCCAGCGTAAAGGAGACGGCAAGATCCCTTGGGATCGGGCTGCTCGCGCTGGGGATCTGGTGGCTGGTCTACCAGGGGCTTGCCCCGTTCTCGAAGTGGTTCACTTTTTCCCTGCTGACACTGCCGCCGGGGTCGCGCCTGACCTCTGCCGTGGAGTTCTTCGTCTTCGACGCCCCCAAAGTGCTGATGCTCCTGACCCTGGTGGTCTTTGCAGTGGGGATCGTCCGGTCCTTTTTCACCCCCGAGCGGGCGCGGCGCATTCTTGCGGGGAAGCGGGAGTCGGCGGGAAACGTGCTGGCTGCCCTGCTGGGCGTTGTCACCCCCTTCTGCTCCTGCTCCGCGGTGCCGCTCTTCATCGGTTTCGTTACCTCCGGTGTCCCGTTGGGCGTGACCTTCTCCTTCCTGATCTCGGCACCGATGGTGAACGAGATCGCCCTGGCGCTCCTTTTCGGCTTGTTCGGGTGGAAGATCGCCGCGATCTACGCGGGGACGGGCCTGTCGATCGCAATGATTTCCGGGTGGGTCATCGGCCGCCTGGGGATGGAGAAGCACGTGGAAGAGTGGGTCTACGCATCGGCCGGCGGTGGCGGTGAGGGAGAGATGGTGTACCGCCCGAACTGGCGGGACCGCGTCGATGACGGGAGGGATGCCGTCCGGGACATCGTCGGGAAGGTGTGGCCGTACGTGCTCGCCGGCATCGCCGTGGGCGCCGCCATCCACGGGTATGTCCCGGAAAACTTCATGGCCGGGATCATGGGGGCCGGGGCGTGGTGGTCGGTGCCGCTGGCGGTGGCGATCGGTATCCCCATGTACTCCAACGCGGCGGGCATCATCCCCGTCGTGCAAGCTCTCCTTGGCAAGGGGGCGGCGCTGGGAACCGTACTGGCGTTCATGATGTCGGTGATCGGGCTGTCCCTGCCCGAGATGATCATCCTGCGCAAGGTGCTCAAGGTCCGGCTGATCGCGGCTTTCGCGGGCGTCGTCGGCGTCGGGATCCTGCTCGTCGGATATTTATTCAACGCATTGTTGTGAAGGACGCCCTCGATAGCCACGTTCAGAATGCTCCCGCAAGAATCCGCGCGCCGCACCTGCCAAACAGACTTGGGAAGGGGGATTAATTCACCTTGACAGTAGATACTGTTATATTAGTATAATCAGTATAGACTGATATATCCGATGTTGACAAATCGGATTATGACGGCAAGGAGAGAACGACATGGACAAGAAGACAGGAAAATCGTGCTGTTCCGCATCGCCGGCAGGCTTTGGCGGATGCCGGGTGGATTCCTTGATCACCGTGGACGACCGAGGCCAGATGATCCTTCCGAAAGAGATTCGTGACAAGGCGGGCATCAAGGGAGGGGACAAACTGGCCTTGATCAGTTGGGAGAAAGACGGGAAGGTCTGTTGTTTTTCACTGATCAAGGTGGAGGAATTCAGCGGGATGATCAAGGGTCTGCTCGGGCCTTTGATGGGCGATCTGCTCCCGAAGGGGTAAAGGAGGTTCGACAATGGACGAGAACAAGATCCGAAAGCACGTGCGTGACCGGTATGCGGGCATCGCCCGGCAGGGAGGCTCCTGCTGCGGCCCAAGTGCATCCTGCGGGAGCAGCGGATTGGCGGAGGCGGTAAGCCGGAAGATCGGCTATTCCGATGAGGAACTGAAGGCAGTCCCCCGAGGGGCCAACCTCGGTCTGGGGTGCGGCAACCCGATTGCCCTTGCTTCCCTCAAGGAAGGGGAAACGATTCTGGACTTAGGCTCGGGTGCGGGGTTCGATGCCTTCCTTGCGGCCCGCGAGGTCGGCCCCGCCGGGCGCGTGATCGGCGTCGACATGACCCCGGAGATGGTCGAGAAGGGCAGGGAGAACGCCCGTAAGGGCGGATACGATAACGTCGAGTTCCGCCTCGGGGAGATCGAGCATCTTCCGGCGGCCGACAACTCCGTGGATGCCGTCATCTCCAACTGCGTCATCAATCTCTCCCCGGCCAAGGGCGAGGTCTTCGCCGAGGCATACCGGGTCCTCAGGCCGGGCGGGAGGGTCATGATCTCGGACCTCGTGCTGTCGCGGGAGCTTCCGGAATCCGTCGCCGGGTCCCTGGCTGCGTACACCGGCTGCATCTCGGGAGCCGTCCGGAAAGACGCATATCTCCGACTCATGGAGGAGGCGGGGTTCCGGGATGTCCGGATCGTTCAGGAAACCGCCTTCTCCATCGACGAGAGGGAGTCGGATGTCGATGCAAAATCGGTCGCCGATGCTTTCAACATCCCCATCGACGTGGTGCGGGAGGCGGCCGGAGCGATTGTGAGCATTCGCGTGTTTGGAGTGAAACCCGCCTCGTAGTGCTAAAGGTAGTGCAAAGGTGCCCGGGGCTTTTCTTGCCCGAATGAGAACTCCGTCAATCCTGCGTACATCTTAAGAAAAACAAGTGAAGCTGCGTCAGGGGGAAAATTATGGAAACGAGATGGTTTTCATGGGCATGCCGGTTCCTTGTGATCTTCGGGGTCCTTTTCTGTGGCAGCGCGCAACCTGCCTTTGCCGGAGAGAGCATGGAGAAAGGCGCTCCGGGCAAAGGGGCGCTGGATGGCAGGACGTTCGCAGTCGAAACGGGAGACAAAGGGAAGACCGCATCGGACAAGGATGTCCTCATCTTCAAGGAGGGGAAGTTTCATTCGACGGGATGTGACCAGTACGGGTTCGGAGACGGCGCTTACACAGCCGCCGCAAAGAGTGACGGAATCTATTTCGAAGCTGAAACCACCAGCCCCAAGAAAGGAAAAATAAGTTGGAAAGGGACCGTCCAGGGCGACAAGATCGACGTCCGCTACGTCTGGACGGATTCGGCCCACTGGTACAAATCCAACCCCGAGCCGCAGGAAAAATGGGCCAAAGGGGAGTTGAAAAGGTGAGGGGCAGGCGCTGATGGAGGCCGCCCGACCCCTCCCGGCCAAGGGGAAAAGGCCGCTGATCAAGGGGATTTTCCTCCTTGCCTTCATCGTCGCGGCCGTCACGGCGGTTCGGTTCACTCCCATAATCGGTTATCTCACGCCGGCCGGGCTGGGCCGTTTCCTGGAAATGGCCGGCATCTGGGGTCCGGCCATTTTTGTCTTCGTGTATGCCGCCGGGGTCTGTCTCTTCCTTCCCGGCACGCTGCTCACGACATTGGGTGGAGCCATATTCGGTTCCTACCGGGGTTTCCTCTATGTCTGGGTGGGCGCGATGATGGGTGCCAGCGCCGCCTTCTGGATCGGGCGCACCCTCGGGCGGGAGCTCGCTGCTTCCCTCATCGGGGACAAGCTCAAGAAGTACGACGAGGCGATCGAACGGAACGGGTTCGCCACGGTTCTCTATTTGCGACTGGTTTATTTCCCCTTCACCCCGATGAATTTCGGCATGGGACTGACCCGGGTGCGCTTCCGGGATTACTTCTTCGGCACAGCCTTAGGCATCATCGTCGGGGTCTTCATCTTCACCTTTTTCGTGGGGACGGTCAGGGATGTCTGGGCGAGCGGTGACTGGAGGGGACTGATTTCCCTCAAGGTCTTCTTCTCCCTGGCCCTCTTTGTTTTCTCGTTCTTCATCCCCAGGATCATCAAGAAAATCAAAGGGGAATAACGTCATGGAAGCGATCCGGAAACCCGTTCCTGTCATGGGAAGAGTCCTCCCCGAAGACCGTTACAACGAGGAACTTGTCTCCAATGTCCGTCCCCGCGACTGGGAAAACCCCGAGCCGGCGCCGCGCTACAACCTGGTGGTCATCGGGGCAGGGACCGCGGGGCTCGTGGCCGCTGCCGGGGCGGCAGGCCTCGGCGCCAGGGTGGCCCTCGTGGAACGGCACCTCCTCGGGGGGGACTGCCTGAACGTCGGATGCGTGCCGTCGAAGTGCCTCATCCGATCTTCACGCGTCTCCTTCGACGTCCGGGACGCCAGCCGCTACGGCGTGGGCTCCCGGGACGGGTTCCAGGTGGACTTCCCGGCCGTGATGGAGCGGATGCGTCGCCTGCGGGCGCACATCAGCCACCATGACTCGGTCAGGCGGTTCGCCGGGCTGGGCGTGGACGTCTTCCTGGGCGAGGCCCGGTTCTCGGGGCCGGATGCCGTGGTGGTGGACGGCAAGACCCTCCGGTTCGCCAAAGCCGTAATCGCCACGGGGGCGCGGGCTTTTGTCCCGCCCGTCGAGGGCCTCGAAGAGGCGGGGTTCCTGACCAACGAGACGGTTTTTTCCCTGACGGAATTGCCGAAGCGTCTCCTCGTGTTCGGAGCGGGCCCGCTCGGATGCGAACTGGCCCAGGCGTTCCGGCGGTTCGGGTCGGAGGTGACGATCGTCGAGAGGGGCCCCCAATTCCTTGCGAGGGAAGATCCTGACGCGGCGGAGATCCTCCACAACGCCTTCCGGAGGGATGGCATCGATGTCCGGCTGAACACCCAGGTCGTCCGCGTCTCCCGTTCGGAGAAGAAGAGGCATGTCCGCCTGAGCAGGGACGGAGCCGAATCCGAATGGATCGTCGACGAGATCCTGATCGGCGCCGGAAGAGTCCCGAACGTCGGAGGGCTGAACCTCGAGAAGGTGGGTGTGGAATACGACGAGAGGAACGGCGTCCGGGTGAACGATTTCCTTCAGACCACCAACCCCCGCATCTACGCGGCCGGCGACATCTGCCTCCCGCACAAGTTCACGCATACGGCCGACGCCGCAGCGCGGATCGTGATCCAGAACGCGCTCTTCCGGGGGAAGAAGAGAGAAAGCGCCCTGACCATCCCCTGGTGCACCTACACCGATCCGGAAATCGCCCACGTCGGGATGTACGAACGGGACGCCCGTGAGGCCGGAATCGCTCTGGACACTTTCATCCGGCAGATGAACGAGGTGGACCGCGCCATCGCGGACGGGGAGGAGGAAGGGTTCGTCAAGATCCATGTCCGGAAGGGGACCGATAAGATCCTGGGTGCGACCATCGTTGCGCGCCACGCCGGCGAGATGATCAACGAGATCTCCCTGGCGATCGCGGCGAACATCGGCCTCGGAACCCTCGCGAACGTCATCCATTCGTATCCGACCCAGGCCGAAGCCGTCAAGCAGGCGGCCGACGCCTACAACCGGACCCGGCTGACCCCGTTCGTGAAGAAGATCCTCGGCTGGTGGCTGGCCTGGACGAGATAGGAATATAAACGCCGTAGAAAATCAGGGATTATGAGCGAGGTATTTTTCGATCGAGGAAGGAAGGGCGTTGTCGAAGTAGATGACCCTGCCTTCCTTGTCGAGAAGGACGTAGGTCGGAATGCCGACGACCCGATAGTTGCGCGCCACCGTCCCTTCGCTATCGTACAGCACGGGATACGTGACGCCCTTCGTTTTCATGAAGGCCATCACCTTCTCCCTGCTCTCCATGAAATCGATCGCCAGAATCTGCAGCCTGCCGGACAGGCGCGACTGGATTTCGTTGATCGCCGGGACCGCCGCGTTGCAGTGCGGGCACCAGGTCGCCCAGAAGACGATCAGGACCGGCTTCGTCCCGACGAACCGGCGGATCGACACCCGCTCCCCGCCGGCGGACTCCAACGTGAACTCCGTCCCTTCGGCGCCCCCCGCCGCCCCGGAGGAAGAAATCCACAGCGATGCGAGGAAAACCGCCGCAAGAATCGTCATTCGCGACCGCAAGCGCACCCCCTTTCTAAACGAGCAGCCTTCCCGCCTGCAGGAGAAAATATCCACCCGCGAGGATCATCAGGGCGCCGAACCCTCTCTTGACCAGGAGGAGCCACCTGCCCGATTTCGGCAGGCTGGCGATGATCCCCGAGAAGGTTCCCAGCAAAACGGGAAGGAACCCCATCCCCAGCGCGAACACGAAGAGCAGCGACATTCCCGACGCTATGTTATGCCGGGATCCGACGTACAGCAGAAGAGCCCCGAGCACCGGGACGGTGCAGGGACCGACGACCAGGCCCGAGGTCATCCCGACTGCCAGGGCGCCGAAGACGCCGCCCGACCAGGGAGGCGCCTCCGCCCTCGACAAGAAAGAGGGAAGGGGGATCGCGAACAGGTCGAAGAGGGAAAGGGCGAGGAGGATGCAGAGGATCCCCACGATCAGGTGGGAAACGGGGCTTGCCGCCACTTCGCCGAAGACCCTGCCCGAGAGCGCCGCGATGCCGCCCAGCACGGCGTAGGTGACCGCCATGCCGACCGCATAGGCAAGGCTCAAGACAAAACCCCTCCTCCGCGACCCCTGGCTCCTGCTCCCGATGTAAGCGACGGTGATCGGGATGACGGGATAGACGCAGGGCGTGAAGCTGATGAGAATGCCCCCGGCGAACACGGCCGCAAAGGCGAGGGCGGACCCCGCCTGTAAATAATTCTGGAGGGAATTTATGAAATGCTGCATATTTCAGTGTTTCTCTATTGTCCTTTCCGTTTTCCTCCGCTCCCAGCGGGCGGTTTCGCTTCGGCGAGGAGCTGAATCAGGGCTTTTGCGTCCCGGTAGCCTGGCAGGACCCTCCCGTCCGGCAGGACCAGCGTCGGCGTCCCCCGGATGTCGAGCCGGTCGGCGAGCTTCAGGGTTTCCTCCGGAGAGCTGGTCGTGCAGATCGCCGGGGGAAGAGGTTTCCCTGCGTAGGCGTCCTCCAGAAGCGCCAGGGACTTCGCGCAGAGAACCGACTTTGCTTTTTCGGCGGTGGCGGGGTTGTTGTTCCTTGAATACAGCTTGATATAGAACGCCACATCCGGTTCCTTTTCGGTCACGGTTCGGAGCTCCCCGTGGAGCTTCCCGCAGAAATGGCAGTCCGGGTCGCTGAACACGATGACCCTGCGCTTCGCGGACGGGTTCCCCATCACGAGGGCATCTTCCAGCGGTATCCGGGAGATGTCGACCTTGACCTCGTTCAGCTTCATCATTCGCGCGCCGGTGATGTCCTCTTTCGTGCTGATCCGGATGATCTGGGCGCCGAGAAGGTAATTTTTCGAAAAATCGATGTACACGGGGATTTTTCTCCCCGCTTTCACGATGTCCACCACCCACAGCCCCTGGACCGGACTGATCTCGACGTTCAGTACGTTGTCGACCATCCCGCTCAAGAGTTTTCCGGCCTCCTCGCGTGTGAGGCTGTGGCAGTCCCGGCATTCGCCGGACCCGCAGCCCTCCTTCATGAAGGCCAAAGCGCCGGTTTCTCCAGCGGCGAGCAGCAGGGCGACCAATAAAAGCCTGAAGAACAAGGACCTCATACTGCCTCCGGACCTACAGATTCGTAAGACCATTCTAACCATATTTTCTTTTTCCTTCCCGATTCTTTCGATAGCCATTGTTACCGCGGGATGACCGGAAAAGGAAAGGCCGAGTCGCAACAATATAAAATCACTTTTTATTTCAAGATCTTTCGCCATTGCTCACGGCGGGGATACCTGTCGGGACGGCTTGAAAGAGATTCTTGTTGGGAGTCGGCATCATTATTGCCGCCATGCACGATCTATACGAAGGATTGGGGGGTGAACAGTGAGCGCATTGCGGGGCAGGGTGTGTCCCCGTGATTTGTCGTTCTGTTCCAAGCTGCCTTTATCATTCTGGTCAGGTTCCCATTCTTCCATGGGGTGTTAGATGCATCTGGATGGTCCGGTGAACGGGATGGTTCCTCTTGCAATTGACGTCAGCGATTCAAACGTGGAAAATAGTTTCACTCATTAAAACGATCGGGGGAAAGCGATGGGACTTTCGAGGTCAGGGAGTAGCCCCGGGAAGCGGACAACATTATGTTGTGCCGCCGCGCTGCTTCTTCTGGCGGCCCTGTTTCCATCGGAATTGCGCGCCGCGGAGATCACCCTTTCTTCAAAGACCTATCTGCTCTACTACAAAAGGGATCTCCCCGGCGGCTCGACCCAGCAATTCGCCCCCGTGTACGAATACCTGTCCGCCGATGCGGGTCAGCTGGGCGGGACCTCCTTCTCTTTCCACTTTTTTGGATGGGGACGACAGGATCTTCAGGACGCGACCGGAAGCGGCAAGACGTCGGGAGAGCTGGGGAGCGCCTACCTGCAGTATCTCCACCCGACGGGAAACGGGGAGATGCGCCTGGGGCGGTTCTTCCTGACGGAAGGGGCGGCCTCGGAGATCCTGGACGGAATCTTCCTCAAGGCCAGGACCCCCGTCGGACTGGGCGTGTCGGTCTTCGGCGGGATCCCCGCGGAGGCCACCATCACCTCCACGAAGACCGGGGATTCGATCTACGGCGGGCGGCTCTTCTTCGCCAGGCCCGGCTTCACCGAGCTCGGCGTGAGTTACCTGCAGGAGAAGGGGACGTTCCAGGGACAGGACCGGAAGGAGCTCGGCGGGGACCTTTGGCTGCGGCCTGTCGGGATAGTGGAGCTCGTCGGCCGCGCCACGTACAATGACGCCACCCGCGCCTTGGCCTACCAGCGCTACCTGCTGCGGCTTGCGCCGGCCTCCGGCGTCGACCTGTCGGTGGGGTACGAGGCCTACAAGTACAAGGACTACTTCCAGACGGCGCTCAACCCGGCCTTCCAGTTTCCTACGATCGACAACACCGACCGGGTCCGGACCGTGTTCGCCGCCCTCGACTGGGAAGTGGTCAAGGCCGTCACGGTGACGCTGGGAGCGAAGAACATCAAGCACGACAATGCGGTCATCGGCGACGCCACCCGTGGGGAGCTGGGAGTGAAGTACGTCTACAACAACAACCGGGACGCGGCGGGGTTGTCGGCGGCCATCGTCAGCGCCGACCGGGACGAGAACGCCTATCAGGAATTCCGGGGCTATGCCACTTACTCCCCCGCGAAGTGGCGGTTCGTGCTGGACGCTCTGACGCAGCAGTACAAGCAGGCGATCAGCGGGGTGAAACAGGCCTATCATGTCGTGGGGTCGGCGGGGTATCAGCTGTTTGAAATCCTCCGGCTGTCCGGGGATCTGACGTACACGAAGAGTCCGCAGTTCGACAAGGATTACGCCGGGCTCGTCCGGGTGTCTCTCGACCTTAGCCGCAGCACGGAAAGCGGCGGCAAACGGGGGGCAGCCGACGGAAGGGAGACGAGGGCCGCGGCCGCGGAAAAACCGCCGGAAGCCCCGAAGCCCGTCCCGGGGCCGCCTCCGGCGCCTGTCCCGGCGCCGCCCCTGAAGGCCGTCCCGGTGCCGCCCCCCGCGCCTGCCCCGGTGTCACCCGATAAACCGATGGAGGGAAAACGGACGGTGGGCGATGTAGACCCGGTGGCCGCCTATCTCGACCGCATGGCGGCCGAGATCGGGGCGAGATTCCCGGATGCCCGTGCCCGGCGGCGGGGAGAGGTCCTGGAATTTACCCTGTCGTCGGATGTTGTGTTCGGCGTGGGCAGGGATCAGGTGAAGCCGGCGGCACGGCAATCCCTCGTTGCGGCGGCGGAGATCCTGAAGCGGTACCCGGACACGCTGGTGACGATCGAGGGCCATACCGATTCCTCGGGAACGGCCAAATCCAACCAGGAGCTGAGCGAGAAGCGCGCCAGGCGCGTCTTCGACGTCCTTGTGCAGAGCGGGGTCCACGCGTTGCGCATCAGCATGCGCGGTTACGGGGAACGTTTCCCCGTCGCCGACAACTCGACGCCGGAAGGCCGCCGGACCAACCGGCGGGTCCAGGTGAAGATCCGCCCGGACGGAAATCTGAAGGCCCGGCAGGGCCAGGGGAGATAGGTATGGGAAAAATGATGCGCCGCGCACGCCGGGGGATCCTCTTCCTGGCGGTTCTCATCGCCCTGTTCGCGGGGTGCTCCGCCATCTCTCAGTCGCCTTCCGTGCCTCCGAGACACCCGGAGGAGCTTGCGGGCTGGACGCAGGTGGACTGCCGCGAGTGCCATTCCGATATCTCCACGGGGGCGCTCAAACCGTATGCCTCCTTCCGGCATTCGACGGTGTTTGTCCGGAACCACGGCCTGTACAGCCGGCAGGGGCAGAATCTTTGCCAGTCGTGCCACGGCCCGTCGTTTTGCCAGGGATGCCACACCCGGAAAGAGGAGTTGAAGCCCAACACCCGGATGGGGGACCGCCCCGACCTGGCGCTGCCGCATCGGGGCGATTACATCGTGCAGCACCAGCTGGACGGGAGGATGGACCCCGGGTCCTGCTTCCGTTGCCACGGCAACAAGAACGACGCCAGGTGCAGGGCATGCCACAGGTAGGACGGCGGGCGGGGGAGCAAAGCCTTGCGGAATTCGAAGGGGGAGGAAGAGAGACGATGACGGAAACGCGGAATCCATGGCCCACGAGGCCTTGCCTGTTTCTGCTGCTCCTTGGGGTGATCTTCGCCGCCGGTTGCTCCACAAGCAACGGCACTTCCGGCCTGAATCTCATCACTCCGCAGGGGAGCCATCCGGCGGGATGGCTCTCGACGCACCCCGCCTCCGCCATCTCGGAGAGCGCTCAATGCACGCCCTGTCACGGAAGCGACCTGACGGGAGGGATCGCAAAAGCTTCCTGCTTTACGTCCTCGTGCCATCACGGAACGATACCGAACTGGGCGGATCCGGATCAGCACGGCGCCTCGGCCAAGGGGGCGACCGACAGTTCCGGGTTTGCCTCTTGCCAGATCTGCCACGGGGGAAATTTCTCGGGCGGGGGTTCCGGCGTTTCCTGTTTCACCTGCCACGGCGCGAGCGCTCCGCATCCCGTCAGTCCATGGCGTACGTCGGGAGGACTCAATCACGACAATACGGACACCGGCAACGCATCTGTATGCGTGGCGTGCCACTACCCGGGGTCCCCGAACAACCCGACGGGACATCCGGCAACCCCGGCCGCGGCGGGAACGGCTCCCGGGTGCTTCAACAACACCCTGTGCCACGGATCGGATGTGGCCCCTCACGCACTGGGCGCGACCTGGGCCCAAGCGACCAGCTCGGCCTTCCACGGACTTGTGGCCAAGCAGAATCTCGCGTACTGCCAGTCGTGCCACGGGACAACCGGGACGATCCTGTTCGAAGGGGGAGCGGCCTCGACGAAATGCTCCACCTGCCACACGGTCGCCAAGGCCCATCCCACCACCTGGTACCCGGCGGCGGTGGCGACGTTCCCCGGCTACGTGGCGTCCCACCGGAACTCCTCGAACCAGAGCACGTCCTGCAGCATTTGCCACGACTACACGCAGGGACGCACGGCCCCCAATTCGGCGGCGCCTTCCTGCTTCTCCTCCTCGTATTCGAACGTGGAGCACGGGTCGGTCGGGTGCCACTCGGGGGGGCCCGGCGTGAATCATACCATTCCGTACGTTGACAACACCCACTTCCAGGCGACGTCGTCGACCTTCTCGAGCAACTGCTCGAACTGCCACGCGATCACGGGCACCTCGCCGCTGGCCTCGGCGCCTCTTTGCACCGAGTGCCACACCGCGGGGTCGCCGTTCACGCTCACGAACTGCACCTCCTGCCATGCAAATCCGCCGACAGGGTCGGCGTATGCGGACATCGCCGGGGCCCATGCCAAGCATATCGCCTTGAACAGCTCGGGGACCCCGGTCACCTGCTCCACCTGCCACAGCGGGCTGGGGACGAACACCCTGAACCATTACAACCGCGCCAACGGCCGTGCGGGGGCGGGCGGGAGGGTCCCGCCAGGCGATCTTGCGTTCGTCGCCACGTACAACGCGAAAACGGGCTCGTCGTCGTTCAACTCGACTGCATTTACCTGTTCGAACGTGAGCTGCCACGGCGGGCAAGCCAATCTCAATTGGCGGACGGGGACGCTCAACGTGAACACCCAGTGCACGAGCTGCCACGCTTCGGGCACGGCGCAATTCAACAGCTACAATTCCGGAGAGCACCCGAAACACGTGAACAGCGAGGCGCTCAGCTGCACGGTCTGCCACAACACCACCACGCTTGCGGTGAACCATCTCACCGCGCTCGGCACCACGGCGATGGAAGGACCGGCGTCGGCGACCATCGGGGGAGGGACTACGGAAATCCCCTCCGGAAACTATGTGGCGGGCACGAGGTCGTGCAACCCGAACTGCCACGGGACTCAGACCTGGTAGGAGGAAAAGAGCACCCGCCCACGCGGGTTTACTTGGGTCTCATCGCCACGATGGTCTTCTGGGGGAGCGCGTTCGTCGCGTCGAAGATGATCGTCTTCGACGTTCCTCCGGAAGTGGGCGCGATCCTCCGGTTCGGCCTGGGAGCGCTCCTGATGATGGGGGTCCTGTTCCGCCGCTCCGCGCAGCCGCTCCCGCCAAGGGCCGCATGGGGGAGGACGGCGGCGGTCGGACTGGTGGGCGTCACGGCGTTCAACACCGCTTTTTTCCAGGGACTGGGGCTGGCGCCGGCATCCGACGCCGCCATGATCATTCCCACCCTGTCCCCCGTCTTCACCGCGGCCGCGGGGATGCTCTTCCTGGGGGAGCCGGCCCGCCTGCAACGGGTGGGCGGCCTGGCGGTTTCCCTCATCGGGGCGGCGATCTTTTTCTGGGGAGTCCTCACCCACGCGCCGGGGCAGACGACGCGGGTCTACGGGGATTTTCTCCTGGTGGGCGCCGCCGCCTGCTGGGCCGCCTATTCCATCCTCTCCCGCCCGCTTCTCATGAGGATCGGCGCGCTTCCGGCCACCGCCTGGTCGATGGTCCTGGGAAGCGCCGTCCTGCTGCTGATTTCCGCCCCCAAGCTTGCCGCGGTCCCATGGATGAGACTGTCCCTTTCGTTCTGGCTCGTGCTGGCCTACCTGGCCGTCTTCCCGACGGTGATCGCCTACCTGTTCTGGATGGAGGGGATCCGCGTGATCGGGTCGGGGCCGGCGACCTCCTTCATGTTCCTTGCGCCGGTCTCCGCGCTGATCCTTGCCGCGCTGCTGCTGGGGGAAAAGCCGACGCCCCTCCAGGGGATCGGGGGCGCGGTGATGCTCTTCGGGGTGTGGTGGATCAACCGGCCCTGACCACGGGAATCCGGCGGGTTACTTGCCAAGGATCGCCCGCAGCCCCTCGATCAGCCGGTCGACCCCTTCGACGGCGGTTTCCATCTTCAGACTTCCGTAGGCGATCCGCAGGGTGCATCCTTCTGCGATCCCGAACGTCCCGCCGGGGATGACCGCGACCTTGTGTTCCCGGACCAGCCGCTCGGTGAGCCGGAGATCGTCCATCGAGGTGCGCACCTTCGCCAGGAAGTAGAACGCCCCCTGCGCTGCGGGGATCGTCAGGAGGTCGGGAACGCTTACGAGGCGGTCCAGTACTTGCCGCCGCACCCGCGAGATGACTTCGAGGTGCTTTTCGCAATAACCGCGTCCGATGCGCAGCGCTTCCAGGGCAACGGCCTGGGATACCGCAGGGGCGCAGATGATCACCGTGTCCTGGATCTTGATCAGGTCGTCGAACAGGTGTTCCGGCGCGACGAGGAACCCGACCCGCCAGCTCGCCATCCCGTACGCCTTGGAGAGGCTGTAGAGCGATATCGTGTGGTCCCCGCCGCCCAGGGAGCCGGGGGAGAAGTGCGCGGCTCCGTCGTAGGTGAAGTACTCGTAGGCCTCGTCGCTGATGTGGTAGATCCCGCGCCGGGCGCAGAGGCGGTTGATCTCCGAAAGCGTTTCCTTCGGGTAGACCACCCCCGCGGGGTTGTTCGGGGATACCGTGACGACCGCGCGCGTCCCGGGCGTGATGGCGGCCTCGATCGCATCGATGCGCGGATGATAGTTCCCGTCCGTCGGGACGCAGACCGCCCGGCAGGAGGCCAGCGCGATCGCCATCTCGTGGTTGAAGTAGTAGGGCGTGAGCAGGATCACCTCGTCGCCGGGGTCGCAGATCGCGAGGACGGCGTTGAAGAACGCCTGGTTCGCGCCGGCGGTGACGAGGATCCTCCGCTCGAAGGGGGCGTCGATCCCGTTCTCCGCGCGAAGCTTCTCCTCGAACGCCTTCCGAAGCTCGGGAAGCCCTGCGTCGGGCTGGTAGGGGTGGCTCCCGGGCGTCGAGGAAAAGCGCTCGAGGACCTGCATCGATTCGGGCGGAGGGCCGTAGAACACCACCCCCTGGCCGAGCGAGATGGCGCCCGGAGTCTCGGCGATCCATCCCGCCACCGTCGGGATGACGGGAAGCTGGACGCCGCCGGCACGCCGCGATGAGGTCGTGGAGCCGCCCATGCCGGGTTACCGTCCCCCCGATCCCTCGACGTCGATGACCCGTCTCTCGAACGTGACCGTCTCCAGGTTCCCGACGACGACGGTGAGGCCGTTGTCCGACTGGCCCGGCTGGATGCAAACCGTCCGTCCGAGCGTCGCCTTCCAGGCCCCGCTTTCCTCGGGGGATTCGTGGATGTGCCCGTGGAGCGAGAGGAGCGGCTGACGGTTTTCCAGGAACCTCCGCGTCGCCGCGGAGCCTACGGTACCCCCTCCCCGGCAGACGTCGAGCCCCAGGCCCGACGGCGGCCCGTGGATGACGTAGACGGCATGCTCCGGATCCCGCGGTTCGGGCAGGCGGGAAAGCTCCTCCTCGATCGTGGGGAGAGTCCTGGCGTACGCCGGCCAGTCGGGAATCTCCTTCCACCCGCCGGGAAGGGAGAGGATCCCCCCGCCGAACTGGGGAGGGAAGATGAAATCGCGCGCGTCCATTCGGGCGCGGTCCTTCAGGCGGAAAGGAAAGTCCGTCACGAGATTCATTCCGATGAAGTCGTGCGGCCCGATCGAAACCCGCTGCCCGGCGAGATTCTCCACCAGAGGGTATTTTCCGCATGCGCTTTCGAACAGGGGGTCGTGCGTGCGCAGGTCGTCATTTGCCAATAAACCCAGGTGCCGGATCCCCGCCTCCTGGTATTGCGCGAAGTGCGGGTCAAGGAATTCCCGGACGAACCGCGCCTGCTCCTCGTGCAACCTCCCATGGGGAAACATGTCCCCGCCGTTGAGGACGAGGAATGCGCCAAGCTCCTTCGCCAGCGCGAGCGTCCGCACGTACTTCCGCCGGTTCCCGTGCAGGTCGGTCACAAAGAGAAAAGTTGCCATGGCCAGGATTATAACCGGACAGGGAAGCGCTCGATATCGATGATCGTCACCTCGGGGGGGGCGAGGAAACGCATCGGCGGCCCCCAGGTCCCCGTCCCCCGGCTGGTGTAGAGGGAGGCGCCATTCTTCGACTCGTACAGCCCGGAAAGGAGCGGGTACCGGATCCGGACCAGGAGCCGGAAGGGGAAGATCTGCCCGTTGTGCGTGTGGCCGGAGAGCTGCAGATCGGCCGCCTTCCGCGCGGCGGGGGATAAATAGGGCCGGTGCTTGAGGAGGAGCGTGAAGAGGGGGGATGGCTCGTTTCCCAGGAGCTCTTCTTCCGAACGGCCGGGGGCCGGACCGAACGCCTGGCTCGCCGGGTCGTCGACCCCAACGAGACGCAGGGCGTTTCCGACCGTCACGGCTTCTCCTCGCAGGACCGTGAAGCCGGCCCGACGGATGAAATCGAGGGATGGACCGATCCCCGCGTAGAACTCGTGGTTTCCCGTTACCGCATATTTGCCGAGGGGCGGGTGGATCTCCCGGAAGATCCCGGAGAGCCCGTCGAGATGGTCGATCCGGCCGTCGACGAAGTCCCCCGTGGCGACGAAGAGGTCCGGGTTGGCCTCCCGCACCCGTCCTGCGATGGCGGCCGCCGTCCGGTGCCGGACCATCAGTCCCAGGTGCACGTCGGAGATCTGTGCGACGCGAAGGCGCTTCGTTGCCGCCGGCAGCTTGTCCGTGAGGATCCGGATGTGCTCCACCCGGAGGTGCGAAGCTTCGAGGAAGGAGTAGATCCCCAGAACGACGGATAGTCCCGCCAGGGAAAGGAACGCGGGCCTGCCGTACGCGATGAGCGGGCGCGGCCCGTCGCCGAAAACGGCGGACAGAAGGCGCGCAAGGAAGTTCGCGGCATCCACGGCAAGGTTCATCCAGACGAAGAAGAAGAGCAGCCCCATCCACGTGTACGCGATCCAGGAGGCTGCCCGTGAGGCCCCTTCCATCCCGCGTTCCCCGAGGGAATATACGATCAGGGGGCCGCAAAGGAGCGCGGCGAGCGGGGGGATCACGGCGAGGACCGTCTTCCACCCCAGTCCCAGGGCGGCCTGGGCCTTGTACAGCGCGTAGGCGTGAGTTCCGCCATAGATCAGGAAGAAGGTGAGAAGGAAAAGGGACAAGGGAAAGCCTCCGGAGGCGATCGGATTGTGAGATAATTACGTCACTATTTTGCCACCGGAGGGACGGGGTGCCGACCTATGAATACAAGTGCGGGAAGTGCGGGGAGTTTGAAACGACCCAGAAGATGAGCGACCCCCCGCTCTCGAAATGCCCGACCTGCGGGAGGAAAGTGGAGCGCCTGATCGCGGGAAGCGGCGGCTTCGTGCTGAAGGGAAGCAACTGGCCCTCCAAGATGGCCTGCTCGGGCGACAGCGCGAAAAAGAAAGCGGATCGATTCATGAAGCAGACCGTGGGGGAAGTCGCCGAGGACATCTCGAAGCACTCCCGCTCCCATTAGGAACCCCTTCCCTCGAAAACCTCCCGGATTGCCCGCACGGCGCGGGAAACGTCCTTCTTCCCGATTCCCAGGTGGGTGACCGCCCGGAAGAGCGGAAACCCGCGGTCGTCCAGGAGCACTCCGCCGGCGCCCAGCCGTTCACGGAAAGCGGGCAGTCCCATCGAGGGCGTTTTCCAGCGAAACAGGACGATGTTGGTCTCCACCGGCGCGTTGATGATCTCCACCCCGGGGATTCCATCGAGCCCCGTTGCGAGCCTCCGCGCGTTCTCGTGGTCCTCCGCGAGCCGCGCGACGTGGTGCTTGAGGGCGTAGAGCCCCCCCGCGGCGACGATTCCCGCCTGTCGCATCCCGCCGCCGATCCGCAAGGCGATGCTCCTGACTTCCTTCAGGAAGTCCCGGGAACCCAGCAGGACGGAGCCGACCGGCGCCCCCAGCCCCTTGGAAAGGCAGAACATCAGGGAGCTGGAGACCTTCCCGTAGGATGCCAGCGACACGCCGGACGCCACCGACGCGTTGAAGATGCGCGAGCCGTCGAGGTGCAGGGGGATGGAGGCTTTTCCGCACACCGAGCGGATGCGCTTCAAGGCGGCCAGGGGGAAGACGGTTCCTCCCCCGGCGTTGTGGGTATTTTCGGCGGTCACCAGGCGGACCTTCGACTCGGTGCGCCCCGGCGCCGCGGCGAGGGCCTCCGCGACCTCCTCCGCCGTGAAGATCCCCCCGGGGGCGTCGATCCCCAGGATGGCCACGGAAGCCATGTGGGAGACAGCGGGGCTTTCGCGTCCCGCGACGTGGGAGGCCGAAGACGCCACGATCACATCGCCGGGGCGGGTCCATGCCGCCACGGCGCACAGGTTCCCCATCGTGCCGGAGGGGACGAACATCCCCGCCTCCTTGTCGAAGAGGGCCGCGGAGTACTCCTCGAGCGCGCGGACGGAAGGGTCCTCTCCCCGCCGCGAATCGCCGACCTTCGCCCGCGCCATCGCTTTTCTCATCCCCGGCGTGGGGAGCGTCACCGTGTCGGAGCGCAGGTCGATGGCCGGTGCCATGGGCGGGTCAGACGGCCGCGAAGAGGAACGCGGAGCGGGGGGCCCGCGGGCGCAACTCCACCAGCTCCCCGTTGCCCAGCAGCCGCCACCCGGGGGCGTCGTCGAGCGGTTGGCTCGCCACGACGGCCTGCTCCGGCGAGGTCCGCAGGAAGAGCGTGTAATAGTCCTCGTCCCTCCGGAAATGCCGCAGGGCGAACAGCGCCTCCCCGGATACGATCAGCAGGTTGGCGGCGGAGTAATCCCCCACCTGTCCGGAGTCGCCGAGGATCTCCGTCAGCGCTTCGCGGAGTCGGGAAAAGGTCTTCTCCCCCCACAGCGCGGAAAGCCGCTCGAGGAACACCAGCGTGTCGCTGATGTTCCGCAGGGAGGCCTCCTCGCCGATCTTCCCCCGGAAGGTTCCGTTATGGGCAAGGGCCGTTCCCCGGACGAGGAAAGGATGGGCGTTGGAGGCGTTCACCGTCGCGGTGTTGGAGGCATACCGGACGTGGCCGATGAACCGGTCGGTCGTCACCCGAAGGTCGGAGAGCATCGGATCGGCGTTGGCCGGCTTCCCGCTGCGCAGGAGCCGGGTCTCCCCCTCCCGGCGATAGGCGATCCCCCACCCGTCCGGGTGGTTCCCGCCGGGCCTTCGCTCCCATCGGTCCACGAGATTGCCGCGTCGTGAAAAGTCGGAGAGGCAGCCAAGGTAAGCCGTCGCGTCCACCGGTTCCGCGGAGGCGAAGCCGATCATCCTGCACATGGGAATTACCTCGCTTGTAGAAGATGAGGGATCCTTCCCCCCCGTTTCGGGAATGCGGATCGCTCTATTTTCCTCATGGATTTCGGGGGGAAGAAGATCACGCAGGAAAGCTGGTCGCGCCCGGGCCATTGGTCGGCCGGCCCCGGAGGTCCTCGTAGTTGACGCAACGGTTGCGCCCGCCGTTCTTGGCCGCATACATGGCAAGATCCGCGAAACGGACCATGTCATCGACGTTGTCCCCGTCGTGAACCTGCGCGATCCCGATCGACACGGTCATCGTCGCCGGGTTCTCCCCGGGCAGGGGACGGAATTCCACCCTGGAGAAGCGGGTGCGGAGCCGCTCCGCGGCCACCATCGCCCCGGCGGCGTTCGTCTCCGGCAGGATGATGAGGAACTCCTCCCCCCCCATCCGGAAACAGGAGTCCATGGTGCGGAAGTTCTTCCGCATCACGTCCCCCATCGCCTTGAGGACCCGGTCTCCTTCCGCGTGGCCGTAGCTGTCGTTGTACTTCTTGAAGTTGTCGATGTCGGCGAGGAGCAGGGAGAAGATGGCCTTGTTTCGATGCGCCCGGTCCAGCTCCTTGTCGGCCAGGGAATGGAAATGCCGCCGGTTGTACAGCTGGGTGAGAGTGTCGGTGATCGAGAGGAGCCGCAGCTCCTCTTCCATGGCTCTTCGCGCGGAGACGTCCCGGACGATGGCGGTGACGGTCTTTTTCCCGCCCGTCTGCTTCCCCGACATCGAGATCTGTACCGCGATCTCCCTCCCCGTTTTCGCAAGGAGGGTAAGCTCCACGGATCTCTTCATGCCCGGCATGCTCCCGTCGGCGGCGTAGCGTTCGATCTGTTCCCAGCTGTCGCCGTACTTGGAAGGGATCAGGCCCCGGAAGTTTCTCCCGGTCAGCTCGCCCTTGTCGAACTCCAGCATCTCCTCGGCCGCGCGGTTCACCATCACGATGTTGTGGCTCTCGTCGAAGCTGAAAATGGCGTCTCCGGCGGTTTCCACGATGCTGCGGAACCGCTTCTCGGACTCGAGGAATTCCCGCTCGGCCGCCTTGCGCGCGGAGATGTCGGAGAAGAATCCGACGACGCCTTGCTCCCGCCCCTCTTCCATGAGCAGGGCGCAGGACAGACGGATGGGGATCCGTTTTCCGTCCTTCCGGACGACCTCGGTCTCGAAGTCGACCAGCCGTCCCCGCCCGCCGTATTCCTCGGAGTAAAGGAATTCCTTGACCTCCCTTGCGGCCCCCGTGGGGTAGAGCGCGCCGACGTTGAGTTTCCCGATGACTTCTTCCCGATGGTATCCGAGAAGCCGCTCCGCGCCGGCGTTGAAGAAGAGGAGGTTCCCCTTGAGGTCGTTCCCGATGACTCCGTCGGGACAAATATTCAGGAGATTCTCAAAAAAATCGGGAGACATTTTCATGACGGGAAAGTCCTTCTTTTTTGAATTTGATTCAAAATTGTACCACGCCGCTCACTTCCGCGGTCTTACTCTTCAAGAGGCATTCTTCGCCTTCCCCTGTACACGGCGAAGGCGAAGAGGAAGAAAAGGCAGAGGAAGTCGGCCGCAAGCGCCCCGAGGTTCAACTTGACCACGGGGGCCAGAAAGACGTAGCGCTCGATCAGGATCCCCGAGAGGATGGAGCAGGAAACGGCGGACACCACGTAGGGGCTTGTTTTCGCCCGGGTGGACAAAAGTGCGGGGAAGGGGAGGAAGAAAAGGAGGAAAAGAACCGCAACGGAGAGTTCGCGAAGGGGGGAGGCGGACACCCTCCGAGCGATGAAGCGGACCTCTTCGGGGAGGTTCCCGTACCAGATGGTGAGGTATTGGGCAAAGAACAGCCCCGCCCACATGAGGCTGAATCCGAACATCAGGATGGCCAGGTCTTTCAGGTCGGACCGCGCTTCCGGATCGGCGGCCCCGGGAGGCCTCCCGTGGATCAGGGCGCACAGGAGCGCCGAGACGGCGAAGCCCCCGTAGATCGACTCGATGAAGAAATATCCCCCGAAAAGCGCGCTGACCCACGGGTACTCGAGGGACATGACCAGGTCGAAGGCGGTGAGGGACTGGGAGACGACGAACACGAGGAGGTACGCCGCGGCCGGGAGTTTTTTCCGCTCGCCGTTCCCGGCCGAGGCGGCGAACCATCCGGCCGTGACATAGGCCAGCAGCAGGAAGGCGATGTTGCGGCCGACGAAGAATTCCTTCCGGAGCCAGGTCCCCTGCCTGCCCGCCCAGGGGTAGGCATCCACGAAGGGGATCAGCAGGAGGAGAAGGAACGAAAGCAGCAGGAGAAGCGGGGAGACCGCGAAAAGGTCCTTCTTCACGGAGCCGACCCACCGTGCGTTCACCAGGGTGCCGGCCGCCGCCGCGGCGAGGCATCCTTCGACGACCGCGATCCAGAAGAGGACGGCCAGGAGGAGCGAGCCTCCCTTCCCCGCAAGGGGGTTTCCGGCGAGGAGAGTCAAAAGTCCCCCCGCGAGGACGAAGGAGACGGCCAGCCCGCCTTTCTTTTCCAGGAACGTTTTCATCGCCGCCCTTCCTCGACGAGGATCACGAACGCGTTTCCGTACTCCTCCTCCGACCGGATGCTCCGGATGCTCGGCAGCCGGGAGAGAAGGAGAAAACCCAGGAACGTGGAAAGGGAGCCGAAAAGGATCGTAAGGGCGAATGCGATGATGAGGAAGGGGGGGAGGGAGACGATCGGCTTCCCGCCGACGATGAGGGGCCAGCTGAGCGAGGTCAGGATGGTGAAGGCGAATCCGGTCACGGTGCCGGCCCCCGCGCCGATGAGGGCGAAAAGCCGCACCTTCGAGCGGGGCTGGGGCAGGATCTCCTGCACCTCGGGGACGGCGAACGGCGTGATCGTCCGGATGCTGTCCTTCGGCACGCCCTCCCGGACCAGCCGGCGCAGGTTCTCGAGGAAGATTTCCTTGTCGTCGAAAATCAGCGGTTCGCCCGTCATTGGTGTTCCTTGATTTCCGTTATCGACAGCACCGGAAGGGTCTTCAGGAAAATAAGGTAGAGCATGAAGAAGAGCCCGAAACTGCCGAGGGAGATCCCCACTTCGACATAGGTGGGCGCGTAGACGGTGGTGGTGCCCCAGACATAGGGGTCGAAATCATGCGCCAGGGACGTGACGATGATCACGAAACGCTCCAGCCACATCCCCACGTTCACCAGGAGGGAGACGACCAGGAGAACCGCGGTGTTCCGCCGGAGCCTTCGAGCGACGAGCGCCAGGGGGGCGAGGGAGTTGCAGAAGAACATGGTCCAGGTGAAATACCGGTAATCTCCGAAGGCGCGGTATCGGAACGACTCCATCTCGACGATGTTGCCGCCGTACCAGGCAAGGCCGAACTCGACGATGTAGGCGTACGTCACGATGAGGGAGGTAAAGAGGAGGATCTTCGCGATGCTCTCGAAATGGTCGTCGGTGATGTAGCGGTAGAGGTTCAGGGCCTTCCGCATGGGGACCACGAGGGTGATGACCATGGCCGTGCCGGAGAGGATCGCCCCGGCCACGAAGTAGGGGGCGAAAATGGTGGTGTGCCAGCCGGGGACGATGCTCATGGCGAAGTCCCACGAGACGACGGAGTGGACCGATGCCACGAGCGGGGTGGCGAAGGCGGCCAGGAAAAGGTAGAGCTTGTTGTAATGCCGCCATTCCCTCTCCGTGCCCTTCCATCCGAGGGAAAGGAGGGAATAGATCCGCTTCCGGACCCCCTCCGTAAGTCTCCTCGCGACCGCGAAGTCGGGGATCATGCCCACGTAGAAGAAGACGGCGCTTACGGTGAAGTAGGTACTCACCGCGAAGACGTCCCAGATCAGGGGGGAACGGAAGTTGACCCAGAGCAGCCGCTGGGTCGGGTAGGGGATGAGGTAGTAGAACACCCAGGAGCGCCCCAGGTGGACGAGGGGGAACAGCCCCGCGACCATGAGGGCAAAGACGGTCATCGCCTCCGCGGCGCGGTTGAAACTCGTCCGGTACCGGGCGTGGAAGAGGTAGAGAACCGCCGAGATCAGCGTCCCCGAATGGGCGATCCCCACCCAGAAGACGAAGTTCGTGATGTAGACCGCCCAGTTCACGGGATGGGTGTACCCTGCAACCCCGAGGCCGTTCCGGATCTGGTAGGCCCAGAGGAGGGCGCCGATGACCGCCAGCGAGGCCGTTACCCCCAGGCCTGCGAGGTAGGCGCGCCCCGGTTTTCCCATCGCGGCGAGGATGTCCTGGTCCGTCCGGGCGTATTTTTCGGTGTCCGCCATCGCGCTATTTCCCCTGCCCGGGTTTCTTCCCGTGCAAATAATGGACGGACGGCTCGGTGCCGAGATCCTCGAAGACCCGGTAGGCCCGGCCGGAATGAGCCAACTTGTAAACCTTCGACCCCTCGTCGAGAAGGTTGCCGAAGACCAGCGCACCCGTGGGGCAGCTCTGGGCGCAGGCCGTCGTGAACTCCCCGTCCCGGACCTTGCGCGACTCGTCCTTCGCCTTGTCCTTGGCGGCCCGGATCCGCTGGATGCAGAAGGTGCATTTTTCCATCACCCCCACCTCCCGGGCCAGGACGTCGGGGTTGAGCATCCGCTCCAGCGGTTCGGGCCGGCGGTGCTGCCTCCAGTTGAAGCGCCGCACCTTGTAGGGGCAGTTGTTGGAGCAGTACCGCGTCCCCACGCACCGTGCGTAGACCTGGACATTCAGGCCTTCCGGATTGTGATAGGCGGCGAACACCGGGCAGACCGTCTCGCAGGGCGCGGCGTCGCAATGCTGGCAGAGCATGGGGAGGAAATCGACCCTTCCGTTTTCGTAGAAGGGCTCGATCCGGAGCCACGACATCTCCCGCCCCTTGAGGTGATCCCGTTTCCCCGCCACGGGCACGTTGTTTTCGACGTGACACGCCGCCACGCATGCGGAGCAGCCGTTGCAAAGCTCCAGGTCGATCGCCATCCCCCACCGGTAGTCCTTGTGTTCGTGCTCGGGATACAGGCTGACCCGTTCGTGGCGGCGCCCCTCTTGCCGGCGGACCGGGTCGGGGATGAGCCCCCGGCCCACCTGGGAGAAGGAGCCCGAGAGGATGGGAAGGGCCGCCTCCTTCCCGGTTTTCGAGATCCGGATGCCGTCGATATACTCGACCGGCCCGCCCGTCCGTTTCTCGGTCCGGACCGGGGGGGAACTCAGGGCATCGCGATGGACGAGGAAGACCCCGTCGGGGAGGAGCGGCTGGATCTTCACCGGCAGCGCGACGCTCCAGCCGGAGGACGCGACCGTCACCTCGTCCTGATCCTTGAGGCCGGCCCGCTTCGCCGCATCGGGGGAAACCGATATCCAGGGGCCGTACGAGACGGTGGTGAGCGGGTCCGGGATCTCGGACAGAAGGGGCAGTGGCCGGCTCCGACCGTCAAACGTCCGCAGGGAAGGAGCCAGGACGAGGATGGGCGTTCCTGCGCTTTCCGCCGGCTCCGCGGCCTTGAGGGCGGAGGCGGCACCCTTTCCGCTGAGGGAAACGTCCTTCCCCTGCAGGGTCTCCTCGACGTATCCCTTCTCGATGAACTTGCTCCTCCCGGCCTCTCCGAGCCGCTTCCCCCAGGCCTCGAAAAGGTGATCCTTGTAGACTTCCGGCGGTCCCCCTCCGGAAGCTTTCCGGAGAAGCCCAAGGAGTGCGTCGCCTTCGGACAGGGTATCGTGCAAGGGGGAGAGCATCGGCCGCAGGAGGGATACGACCCCTCTTCTCGGTTCGACGTCGCCCCAGGACTCGAGGGAATGGGAGAGGGGAAGCACCAGGTCGGCC
>Ga0334722_10001734_pt1 | contig 26237 bp, 21 predicted proteins | sample C3_bottom_MG_FD_207210 | JGI IMG/M metagenome (GOLD analysis project Ga0334722, IMG submission 207210) | Sediment microbial communities from Yellowstone Lake, YNP, Wyoming, USA - C3_bottom | ecosystem: Environmental > Aquatic > Freshwater > Lake > Sediment | place: USA: Wyoming | collected... | reverse complement strand
CGGCGCGATAGCTGATGGGGGTTACAACTACTATGGCTACTACGATCGTGCCAACAGCGTACCCGAATCGAACGAGGAAAACAATGCAGAGGAAAACAACGCCCAGGCGGGCAACGCGATCACGATTGGCCCTGATTTAATCATGAGCGCGGTATCCGGCCCTGGAAGCGGCCAGTTAGGCAAACCAATTACGGTGACAAATACGGTAACGAACATTGGTGCGGACACTTCTTCCGGTTCTTATGTCGGCTTCTACCTCTCAAAGGACAAGGAAGCAAAGATAAATATCGGAGATATACGTTTAGACGAACAGCGGTACGCAAGCGGTCTTGAGGCGGGCGCGTTGAATACCGAAAGCACGAAGGTGACGATCCGTGGTGACGTACCTACCGGCACGTATTATATTAAGGCCAAGGCGGACGATACCAACCTTATTGTGGAGGCAAATGAGAACAATAACGTCCTGGTAGGTAACCCGATAAAAATTCGGTAAGAATGAATTTGTATCTGAATGCGCTGCCCGGGAATCGGCGGCGCACAGCTTAAACATCGCAATATATAAATGTTTGGGTAGAATAGAGGGCTGGTCAGCGACCATATCTCTACTCTACCCTTTTTTACTTTGATTATTTACATAACAATCGACTGCAAGGGGCGCTGCCGAATTCGGTGCTAAGTTTCAGTTTACAATCACAAAGGCGTATGATATCATTAGCCGTCTTAACCGGTAAATCCATAGGTTTTCAACGGCCCTGGGTCCCCGATAGAATCATTCGGGGACGACGGATTTGGGCGTGCTGAATAGATTCAATTTTATTTGCCATCATTGCGAGAAGCAAAGCTAAGTTGCAATCTCTGCGTTATTGCTTTAATAAAAAACGAGATTGCTTGGCTAACTGAGGGTTCGTAGCGGCATCTCGCGAAGACCCTTAAAAGAGTTTTCCAATAGCATGTTAAAAACCACGCTAAGGAGAAATGTGAGGAAGATGTCCCTTTCGATATTTTGGTCCCCTTATCCTACGAGTAAAGATGATTACCTGTGAACAAATTGAAGCAGTTGGTGTGCGAGAGAAGAGGCCGGTAAATAATATTTTTGCGCTGTGGGGGGGAGGTATTCTCGTCTGCGTGCTGGTGACTTGTTTCTTTGCGCCGCGTTTTGTCATATGGCAGGGTTTGAGCATCCACGAAGCCTGGTTTAACCCGGAAATTAACCGCGCTGCTGACACACTGCTGCAATTAGAAAACCCGAGCGTCCACATTGAGAATCCGAGTAACAAGGTCATAAAATGGCGTCTCCTGTTTCCGTATTTGGGTCACTATCTGCACTTCCCGAAGTGGCTATTTCTCTCATTGCCACAAATCGGGGCTTTGGTTGCTACCGTTTACATGTTCCAGCTCTTGTGGAGCCGAACCGGTAAATGGCTGTGGGCATTCATGGGCGTGTGCGTAGTTGACACCTCAGACTGGTTTTTTGTGTCCATGGGCTGGCTCACCTACTTTGATTCCTGGTTTGTCATCGGAATGCTCATCACCTGCTTTTCGCGGTCGCGCATGGCTATCGGGGCAGCGTGCGTGTTGACCCCCTGGGTAGACGAACGGTTTGTGTTGGCTTTGGTTGGGTGCGGTATTGTGCGCTGGTTTTATCAACGCGACTGGGAGGACCGAAGCCCCAAAGACCTTCTCCTCGACTTTGCGCTGATTGCGGCCTTTGTCGTTCCCTACGTCTCTATTCGATTCATATTGGCCCTTACCAAAGATTCCGATTCTTCTGGTTATGTTAAGGGCATCTATGACCTGATGTTAGCGGTGCCGTGGCTACGTTTCGCCGAAGGACTTTGGGCGGGCTTCAGAGCCGCATGGCTGTTTGTGATTATTTTTATCGTATTGGTTTGGCGTCGCGGCCCGAGAATATTGAGTATCATCAGCACTCTGTTGATATTCTTCCTGGTTGCAGTGGCTCTCGTCGTGGCCGGCGATCTCTCACGCAGTATGGCCATGCTGCTACCGGTCTGTCTCATGGGCGTAATCTGGCTGATGTCGCGCCATGCGCGCATAGGGCGAGTTGTTTTGCCCGCGGTATTCGTCGCCAATTTGATCTTGCCCGCCGAGCACGTGATAATTTCATCTAAGTTCCCCATCGCTACGATCTATCATGAGGTCAAGAGCTTCCAAAATCCGCCGGAGTTTCTGAATCCGGCCGTTTTCATCAGCGAGGGTAAGAAACTTTACGACCTTGGGGAATTGAACCGAGCCATTCATTTCTTCAACAATGCGATACGTTTAGACCGGGCATTGCCGGAACCGTACTTCCTTTGCGGAGTTAGCTATTTCAAATCTGAATACCTGCTCTTAGCTCATGAAAACCTGGACAAGGCCCTGCAACTCCGCCCATTGTGGGCAGATGCGTTGTATTTCCGCGGCCTTGTACATGCGAAGGCAGGTTCACGCGGTGAAGCAGTTGGCGACCTCAAAAAAGCGTTGAGCGTTGCGGAGCGCGGCTGGTCGCATCAGCAGGATTGCCACAACGCGCTGAAGGAACTCGGGACGCAGTGACACAGCCGCCAAGGGAACATTGGGATCATTCGGCGTAATAACGTCATAAAATCTGTTGAAATTGCGGTTGAACTATGATAGCTTGAATTGAAAGTCGCTTTGTTCAAGGGAACTCGTGAAATGGCCATCGGCCAACCGCAGAAGCCGGAAAGAGCCGGAGTCGCACGAATGGACTGGCGTCGCATGCAGGAAGGTATGGCGAATATAGTAAAGCTATGAAAAAACCGTGGATCATCGCGGCCGGCGCCGGTCTCGTTACGGGCCTCCTGTACCTGCCGATCCTGCGGAACGGCTTTGTCACCTGGGACGACGGGATATACGTGTTCAACAATCCCTGGCTGCGGTCCCTGGACCTTAACCTGCTGCGCTTTGCGGTCGGCTTTCAAACGCCCAACTGGCATCCGCTTACCTGGATAGTGCACGCGCTCGAGTATGCCTTCTGGGGCTTGAACCCGGCAGGGCATCATGCCACGAGCATCCTTCTCCACACGCTGAATACGGTGCTGCTGTTTTTCGTGGTCCTGAAATTGCTTGCCGCGAGGGACCGCGCCTTTTCCCCCGATACGGTCGCGCGCCCCGCAGGTGATTCTTCGTTTCATCTCACCGTCGCGGGTGCGACGAGTCTGCTGTTCGGCATTCATCCCGCCCATGTGGAATCAGTAGCGTGGGCCTCGGGTAAAAAAGATCTGCTCTGCACGTTTTTTGTCCTCGTGACGGTCTATGCTTATGCTCGGTACGTTCGGAGAGAAAGAACGAATACCGGCGCAGGGCACAGGGGCATGGCTGATGCCTGGTACCTGGCGAGTGTCGGCAGCTTTCTGTTAGCTCTGCTCAGCAAACCTTCGGCGGTGACTTTTCCGCTCATCCTGCTGATGCTCGATGTATACCCTTTTGAACGGCTGCAGGCCGGACTCGGCAAAGTACGGCTGATCATCATGGAGAAGATCCCGTTTGTCATGCTGAGTTTCGCGGCAGCGGCGATAACATACTATGCTCATCACATCCTCGGCGATATCACGTCCGTGGGCAGCGTCGGCATCACCACGCGCCTGCTCGTCAGTGCCAAGGCCGCCGTCTTCTATCTCGTTCATCTGCTTTGGCCTGTGGGACTGCTGCCGCTCTATCCCTACCCGGAGAAGACCGGCATCATGATGCCGTCCTATCTGTTTTCCGTCATGGCGCTCGCGCTGATCTCACTTTCCTGTGCTTTCCTCTGGAAAAAGCGTAAATTGCCGATGGCAATTTGGCTCTACTTCCTGATATCGCTCATACCGGTCATCGGTCTGGTGAAAATGGGTTTTCAGGAAATGGCGGACCGGTACGCGTACCTGCCGGGCATCGGCCCGATCCTCCTGTTCGCTGTCGGTCTTTCAGCAATGCTCAGGAAAACCGCGTCAACGGGCGGCAGTCCGGTCAGGTTCGCCGGAATCGCGGCAGGGGGGCTGCTTGTTCTGTTCCTGTCCCTGCTTACCGTCAGGCAGGCGGGGATATGGAAAGATGATCTTACTCTGTGGAATTACGAGATCAAAACGGACCCGCAGCTTTCATGGCTCGCCTATCAGAATCGGGGCGTGGCCTATTCTAAAATGGAACGCTTTGATGCGGCGCTTGACGACTATATTCAGGCGCTCGCTATGAATCCCCGGTCCCCCGAGCTCTACTATAATCGGGCGAACATCTATGCCCGCATGGGCAGGTTCAGTGAAGCGGCGGTTGATTACGCCACCGCCATTTCGCTGGCCGAGTCTCCGCATCCCGACTATTTTCATAACCGCGGTATTGTCTATCGTAAGCTGGGCAGGCAGGCCGAGGCTGAGGTTGACCTGCGCGAAGAGGAGCGTCTAAGACGAACTGCCGTGATGCAGGAAGGAATTATGAAAACAAATTCATCTGAAAGCGAGTAGGAACTTCCTGTGAGCTATTGGGGTCATTTTGAGAAGCATTTGGTGTTGTGTCATTTCCTATGAACGCATTGCTCCAAAGTATATATCTGGCTTTTGACCTGATCCTCCATCTCGACCCCGTTCTTTTCGGGATCATCCTGCTTTCCCTGAAGGTGTCGGGGCTTGCCCTGTTGATCGCGACCGTATTCGGTCTGCCAATCGGAGCCGCGTTAGGCCTGAAACAATTCCCCTGCCGGGCTCTTGCAATCAGCGTGACGAACACGCTGATGGGGCTCCCGCCTGTCGTTGTCGGCCTCTTCGTTTATCTCCTTCTGTCCCGCAAGGGCCCTCTCGGTTTTATGGGCCTTCTCTATTCGCCGGGCGCGATGATCGTCGCTCAGACGGTCCTGGCCGCGCCCATCGTGATTGCGCTCTGCCATTCGGCGATCGTTAACGTCGATCCCGTCATCCGGCAGGCCGCGCGTACTCTCGGCGCCACACCCGGCCAGGAGATGTTCGCGGTCATCCGGGAGGCGCGGTACGGTCTGCTCTCCGCAATCATCGCGGCTTTCGGCAGGGTGATGGCTGAGGTCGGCGCGATTCTTATCGTCGGCGGAAACATCGCGGGATACACGCGGGTCATGACCACCGCGATCGCGTTGGAGACGGACAAGGGAAACTTCGAGCTGGCCCTGGCGCTCGGTATCATTCTGCTGTTGATATCATTCGCCATCAATGCTGCGCTGCATGGTGTCCAGAAGAAAGGATCGGTTAAAACCTCGTGAAACTGCTCATCAGCCACATCCGAAAGGAATATGAGGGCAGGACGGCGCTGAAAGACTGCTCTTATGCCTTCGCGAGCGGCGGCGTGAATGTCCTCATGGGCCCCAACGGATGCGGCAAGTCCACGCTGTTACGGATCTGTTCATTGCTCGAAGAGCCGGATGGCGGCGAACTGATCTACAGCGACAACGGGTCGCCGTTAGTCCCTGATATGCGGCTCCGTCGGAGAATGACCCTTGTGCTTCCCCGGACAGGGGTCTTCAATACCACGGTCGCGAAGAACATAGCTTATGGCCTGATGATCAGAAATGTGCCCTTTGCGGAGCGCGATGCAAAGGTCGAGCAGGCGCTTGCTTTCGTGGGCCTTGCCCATAAGAAAATGCAGAACGCGCTGACGCTCTCAAGCGGCGAGACCCAGCGTCTCGGCATCGCGCGCGCCCTCGCCATCGGGCCCGAAATTCTATTTCTCGACGAGCCCACGGCATCGGTGGACGAGGAGAACACCGGGATCATTGAAGCGATCATAGGAGCGATGAAACATGATGGCCGTACCATGGTCATCATGACGACGCACGACCGGGACCAGGCCGGGAGACTCGCCGACCGGTTGTTGATCATGAGCGAGGGGAAAATATCAGAGGGGTGAATAGGACAACGTTGTTATGGGCGAACGGGCATAACAATATCCGGGCCACCCCCTGTTGCGACCAGGGGCGGCCCGGAAGTTGTTTTAGAACATCAAATATTTGAACGGAGTTCCCGCTACACCGTTGTTGAAGTCTGACAGATCGATGTTCGGCATGTCGGTGCCTGCGTCATACGGCGTCGCGGCGCTGACTGCCGATACATAATCAGCGCAGTTGGTAGCGCCGGCGCCTGCCTGGTCCGTAGGTATAATGTTTACCAGGTCCGTCTCCGTGGCCCCGGCGGGAAGGCAATAATAATTTGAACCGCTTCTGATCAGGAAGTAGTTTCCGGCGCCTTGCGATACTCCCTTGCCCACCAGCGAAGTGCTGTTGATGGATGTGCCGCCTGTGAATATGTTGTTCATGGCGATTTTGAGGTCAAACGAATGGTCGCCGCTGTTTCCCGTAATTCTCGTTCGAGTGGCGAATCCGCTGCCGTAGCTGCCTCCCATGGAGCTGCCTACAGGATAGTTGACGGTTTGAGAGAACACTAATTGAACGTCTTTTGTCGTGTCATTGTATGACGCTTGAAGCACGCCGATGGTGATCTGCTGGGCTGCGTCGGGCGCCCACTTGTACGAAGCCAGCATGTTCTTTGTCGCCCCATCATCCTTGTACGCGACGCTGCTCCCATAGCCCCCGGATTCCGCCTGTCTTCCTCCGCAATTATAAGTATGACCCAGGAAATCACCAAACGCAAAAGGAGAAATCGCGTTGTCCTGCACGGGGACGGTCAATGGAGAGCAAATGGATGTTGCGCTATCCAGATAACGTCCGGCTTCCCAGAGGACCTTATAAATATTGGTCATATCAACCTTGCCTTCATCATTCGGGTATGTGTAGTCCCGAAGAAGCTGAAACGCCATGTTCATTGCCTGATCTGTAAACGTCATCGCCGAGACAAGGCTTTGTAGCGCAGATTGCGGCTTTTGCGATATCGTTGCCGCGAAAGTCGGCGTGGTCGATTTTACCGCGACGAATAAACTGTTGCTGCCGACTGAGTTTGAGGATGTTCCGGAATCCTTGCTTCCGCAGCCAAACTGGCACATTACGGTGAGTGATAACAGTAAAATAGAGAGTCCTCTCATGTTCTTAACCTCCTGATAGTTCAAATTAATGAGACTTCCATCGCGTCGGCCCACGTAAGTTCCTCCTTCCGTGATCCAAAGCCCTCGACATGGACCTGGCGGACCGCTGGTTGCTAAACTATCTATCGGCATATTCCATTAAATACTTTAATGTGTTTTAAGCGATTAGCAAAGCGCGCCCTTATTCATACCGCAGCGCATCGATGGGGTTCAGAAGCGAGGCTTTGTAGGCGGGGTAAAAACCGAAAAAGATACCTATGAAACCGGAAAAACCGAACGCAAGCAGAATCGAAAGGGGCGACACGACGGTCGGCCAGCCCGACAAATTTGAAAGGATAACGGAGGTCGATACTCCCACGACGATCCCGATAACTCCGCCGATGAGCGACAGGGTGAGCGCCTCGATGATGAACTGGAGCCGGATGTCCCAGGTTTTTGCGCCGATGGCCATGCGAATGCCGATCTCGCGCGTACGCTCGGTGACGGATACGAGCATGATATTCATGATCCCGATCCCGCCCACCAGGAGCGAGACCGAGGCAATGGCGCCGAGCAGCATGGTCATCACTTTTGTGGATTGCTCAGCGGCCTGCATGATCTGGGTGAGGTTCCTCACGCTGAAATCGACATCCTGTTTCTGACCGATATGGTGCCGCTGCCTGAGCAACTCGGTAATCTGTCTCTCAGCGGAGGCCAGGCTTTCGGCGCTTTTCGCTTTTACCATGATGATCCTCACCATGCCCGGGAACTGGGTCCCAAAAAGCTTCTTCTGGGCCGTGGTCACGGGTACGGCGATCGTATCGTCCTGGTCATTTCCCTGCGCATTTTGACCCTTGGGCGCGAGAACGCCGATCACCGTGAAAGGAACGTTCTTGATCCTGATCGTCTGTCCAACGGGATTCTGATCCCCGAAAAGGTTGTCCACCACGGTCTGGCCGAGGAGCGCCACCTTGGTCGCGCTCTTCACGTCCTGTGTGGTAAATGGCCGGCCGGCGGAGAGGTTCCAGTCGCGGACGTTCAGCATGCCGGGCGTAGTTCCGTTTATGCCCGTTGACCAGTTCAGGTGTCCATACACGATCTGCGCAACGCCTCCCATGCTCGGCGCGACATCCGCGACGGCGGGGCACTCTTTCACGATAGCATCGGCGTCGCCGAGGTTGAGCGTGGACTGCGTCCCACCCCCCATTCTCACCCCCCCGGAGGTCGTGGCGCCGGGCAGAATAATAAGAAGATTGCTTCCCATGCTCGATATCTGCTCAGCGATCTTCCGGCTTGCGCCCGTGCCGATGGCGACCATGGCGATCACGGCGCCGACGCCGATGATGATGCCGAGCATGGTCAGGGCCGAACGCATCTTGTTCACGCGCAGGGCGCGAAAGGAGATCTTGAAAGTGGAAGGGATGTTAATCATATTGTTGTATCAAATCCTAAATACGGAACTCTAAATCCTAAACAATCCGGAATTTCAAAACGCAAAGAGTCAATCTTGTTTTTCGAAATCATTTCGGATTTAGATATTCGTGCTTCGAGTTTGCTTCACAGCTTCATCACTCACGATATGCCCGTCCGAAAACCGGATGATCCTTTTGCTGAATGCCGCAATGTCCGGTTCATGCGTCACGAGGATGACCGTGATGTTTGATTCCCGGTTCAGCCTCACGAACAGCTCCATGATCTCAACACTGGTTTTCGTGTCAAGATTTCCCGTGGGTTCGTCGGCAAGGATGATCGGAGCATTGTTCACGAGCGCACGAGCGATCGCAACCCGCTGCTGCTGACCGCCGGATAGCTGGTTCGGATGGTGGCCTTCCCTGCCTTCAAGGCCCACGCTTGCAAGTGCCTTCTTCGCCCTCTCCTGTCGCTCATGGGTCGGAAACCCGTTATACAGCATGGGAAGCTCAACATTCTCGATGGCGGATGTCCGCGACAGCAGGTTGAACCCCTGGAACACGAAACCGAGTTTCTTGTTCCGTATCTCGGCAAGCGCGTCGCGCGCCAGCCCGCCCGTATCGACGCCATCCAGGAGATAGTGCCCGTCCGTCGGAGTATCGAGGCAGCCGAGCACATTCATGAATGTGGATTTACCCGAGCCGGACTGACCCATGATCGCCACAAACTCGCCTTTTTCGATGGTCGTTGAAATCCCGTCAAGGGCCCGCACCTCGACATCGCCGAGACTATAGACCTTGCTGAGTTTCCGCGCTTCAATGAGAGCCATAGTGTTCACAATCCCGCCTGCCGGCTGACAAGCTTGCAAGCCTGTCGGCTTCTTCATTAGAACATCCTCGGTCCTGATGGGGCCTGGGTCCTGGTGCTGTTCTTCTTCAAGGATTCCACGATAACGGCCTGCCCCTCTTTCAGGTCCCCGGATGCCACCTCGGTATAGTTCCCGTCACTGATACCCGGTGTTATTCCGACACGCTTCGGTTTTCCGTCATCGAGGACCCAGATTGAGGGTCCCTTTTTTTCAGGCGCGCCTGTTTTTGTACCCGCACCGGCGCCTGCTCCCGCGGGCCGATCGGAGAACCGGAAGCGCATGGCCGCATTCGTTATCCGGAGCGCGTCGCGCACCGTCGTGATGATGATCGAAACGTTCGCCGTCATCCCCGGCATGAGCTTAAGATCGCGGTTGTCCACTTTGATCACCACGTCATAGGTGACCACGTTCTGCACGGTTATGGGCGCCTGCCGTTTCTGCCACACCGTTCCCTTGAAGGTGGTGTCGGGATATGCATCCACGGTGAATTCCACCGAATGTCCGACCTTGACGACGCCGATATCTGACTCCGCAATGTTCGTATCGATCTGCATCTTGGTCAGGTCCTGGGCGATCGTGAAGAGCGTCGGCGTCTGAAAACTGGCCGCCACGGTCTGGCCGATGTCCACATTCCGGGAGATCACGACGCCGTCCACTGGCGACAGGATGCGCGTATACCGGAGGTTCGTTTCCGACACCGTGAGCGCGGCTTTAACCTGAGCCAGCGTTGCTTTGGCGCTCTCATAATTTGTTTCCGCAGTGTCCAAATCGCTGCGAGGAATCAGGCTTTTGGTGAAGAGCTCCCGGTTTCGCTTCAGCGTCCGGTCCGCATCGAGGAACGCCGCATCCGCCTTTCCCACGTTCGCCCGCGCCTGCGCCGCCTGCGCTTCCAGCATTTCAGGGTCGATCAGAGCAATCAGCTGGCCTTTCGTGACCCGGGAATTGAAGTCGACGTAGAGGTTCTTGATCGTGCCCGACACCTGGGTGCCGACCAGGACCGTGGTCACGGCGTTGACCGTTCCCGTCGCGGTCACGGCCTGCTGGATATCGCCGCGGGACACGGGCTCGGTCCGATACGTCGGGCTGTCGCTTTTACAGCCGGATACGAGCGCCAGAAATATGATAACGCGCAAGATTTTGTTCGTGCTCAATCCGTTCTTTGTTCTCATCAGGGTTCCTCTATGGTTCTTCGTTATTCGTATGACGCTGCTTTCTTCCGCGCCTGGAATATTTTCATCGCTCCTAGTTTATGCTGGAGCCGGTCCATATACAAAAAGACAACAGGGGTGACGTACAACGTGAGGGTTTGCGAGAAGAGAAGTCCGCCGACCACGGCAAGCCCCAGGGGCCGTCGTGACTCCGCCCCCGCGCCGAACCCAAGCGCGATGGGGAGCGTACCCAGAAGCGCGGCCATGGTGGTCATCATGATGGGACGGAACCTGATTGTGCAGGCCTTGTAAATGGCATCATAAGCCGTGGCAGCTTCTTTCCGCTGCGCATCCAGAGCGAAGTCAATCATCATAATACCGTTCTTTTTTACGAGCCCCACAAGCAGAATAATGCCGACGAAGGCATATACGTTCAGGTCCGAGCCGAAGAGCAGGAGAGTTACCAGCGCTCCGAATCCGGCAAAGGGAAGCGCGGACAGGATCGTGAACGGATGAATAAAGCTTTCGTACAAAATACCCAGGACGATATAAATTACCAGGGTTGCGGCAATCAGCAGGATTCCAAGCCCCTGCATTGATGATTGGAACGCTTGTGCCGTTCCCTGGAAGCTTGTCGTGATCGACGCGGGCAGGGTTTCCCTGGCCGCCCTGTTTACGGCATCAACAGCGGTCCCAAGGGACACATCAGGCCGGGTATTGAACGATAAGGTGACCGCCGGCAGCTGCCCCAGGTGGTTCACCGTCAAGGGTCCGACGCTCTGTGAAAGTTTTGAGACCGTTCGGATCGGCACTAATTGGTTAGCCGAAGACCGGATATAGAGCATGGACAGAGAATTGGGGTCCCGCTGATACTCCGGTTCAAGCTCCATAATTACCCGGTATTGATTTGTAGGCGCATAGATTGTCGATATCTGCTGCTGACTGTACGCGGTCTGGAGCGCGCCTTCCACCTGGTCCGCGGTAATGCCGAGGGACGAGGCTTTGTCGCGGTCGATCTCAACATTGATCTGCGGATTTTTTATCTGGAGATCGCTGGTCACATCCTGGAGCAGCGGCAGGCCCCTCAGCGTCGCTTCGAGCTTCGGCGCAAATTCGTAGAGTTCTTCGGTGTTGGGACTCTGGAGCGTCAGCTGATACAAGCTCTTGGTGAGCGTGCCTCCGATCCGGATCGGAGGAGGGTTCTGCGGGAACGCCATGACCCCGGGGACCCGGGCCAGCTGCGGACGTAATTGTTGAATTATCTGGTCAACATGCAGCTTGCGCTGAGCTCTCGGCTTGAGGCGGATGAAGAAGCGGCCCTGGTTGCCCGATGAGTTGGCGCCCCCGGCTCCGATGCTTGACATGTAACCATCGATGTTGGGATTCTTGATTACGATGTCCGATAAGGCCAACTGGTGCTCTTTCATCGAATCAAAGGACGTGCCCTGCGCTGTCTCCGTAACGATGAAGAGTTGGCCGGTGTCTTCGCTCGGAAGGAAACCCGTGGGCATGATCTTAAAGAGTAAAACCGTCGCGGCGAGAATGACTCCGGAGACGGCCATCGTGGCTTTCGGATGATTCAGCACGGACGTCAGGGTCCGCGCGTAGAAGGCCAGCATATTGTTGAACCATCGCTCCGAGATCTGGTATAGCTTCCCATGCCGCTCCCTGCCATGAGGGCGGATAAACCGGCTCGCCAGCATGGGCGTAAGCGTCAGCGCAACAAAACCGGAAATCAGGATGGACATGCCGATGGTGATGGCAAATTCGTGTAAAAGCCGGCCGATGATGCCGGGCATAAAGAATACCGGGAGAAACACCGCCACCAGGGAGAGGGTCATGGACAGGATGGTGAAACCAATCTCCTTGGACCCTTTGAGCGCGGCATCCATGACTGTTTCACCCAGCTCAATGTGCCGGATGATGTTTTCGAGCATCACGATGGCGTCGTCCACGACGAAGCCCACCGAAAGGGTCAGCGCCATGAGCGACATATTGTCGAGGCTGAAGTCGAACATATACATGACCGCAAAGGTGCCCACAATGGACATGGGAAGCGCGAGGCTCGGGATGACCGTGGCCGACAGGTTTCGGAGGAACAGGAAGATGACCATCACCACAAGACAGACCGTGAGAAACAGCGTGAATCTCACGTCTTCCACTGAATTACGGATCGAGATGGACCGGTCAAACAGGATATCCAGAGTGACCGAGGCCGGCATTTGTTCGCGAAACGTGGGAATAAGTTTTTTTATGGAATCAACCACTTCCACGGTATTCGTGCCAGGCTGGCGCTGAACGGCAAGAATGATCGCGCGGGTGTCGCGATACCAGCTTGCGACCTTGTCGTTCTCGACGCTGTCAAGGACCTTGCCGAGTTCCTGGAGCCGCACCGGAGACCCGCCGCGGTACGCAACAATAACAGGACGGTAGGACGCGGCATCATTGAGTTGACCTGTGGCCTGTACGGTAAACGCCTGGTTGGCGCCGTACAAGGTCCCGGTCGGGAGATTAACGTTCGCGCGCGCGACCGCCGCCGCTACTTCATCGATGCCGATGCCCCGACTCGCAAGTGCACGGGGATTCAACTGAGCGCGCACGGCGTATTTTTGCGATCCGTAGACCTGCACCTGGGCCACACCGCTGACCATGGAGATGCGCTGGGCAATCAGCGTCTGAGCATAATCGTCAACTTTTGAAAGCGGCAGCGTTGAAGAACTGAGGGTAAGGTAAAGCACCGGCGAGTCGGCGGGATTCACTTTACGGTAGGAAGGGGGGCTCGGCATATCCTGGGGAAGCTGGCGCGCCGCCACCGCGATTGCGGACTGCACATCCTGCGCCGCCGCATCGATATTGCGGCTCAAATTGAACTGGATAGTGATTGTCGTGAGCCCCTGGGCATTCGCCGAGGTCATTGAATCAATGCCCGCTATGGTCGAGAACTGCTTCTCAAGAGGCGTGGCCACGGCTGAGGCCATGGTCTCGGGACTCGCGCCCGGAACGTTTGCGTTGACAAGGATCGTGGGGAAATCCACGTTGGGAAGATCGCTGACGGGAAGAAGACGATATCCGGCGATGCCGACAAATAAAATAGAGAGCATGACCAGGGTGGTCATGACGGGACGCCGGATAAACCTTTCAGATATATTCATGTTTAAAGTCAAGCACCAAATAACAAGCATCAAATCCCAAATAATGTCTAAATTCAAAGTATCAATGTTCGAAACGTTTTGAATTTGACATTTGGTGATTGGAGCTTATTTGGGATTTGTTATTTGGGATTTCGTGCTTGCTCCTTCTTTGGTGTTTGCGTCTTCTTTCGAAGGCGCATTCTTGATCTCCACCTTCGTTCCCGGCACGAGTCGAAGTTGTCCGTCGGTCACCACCTTCTCTCCCGCCGCAAGGCCCTTGCTGACAATGGCCAGACTTTCGTAGGTCCGTTCCACCACAACTGAGCGGAGCTCCGTGCTCATATCGTCCTTTACCACATACACGTACTGGCCCTGCTGGCCTGTTTGCACGGCCTGTGAAGGAACCACGACCCGGTTTTTCTCCGTGGTGAGCGTAAGAACGACATCCACGAATTGCCCGGGCCAGAGCCTCCGGTCTTCGTTCGCAAAGGTGCCCTTGAGCTTGATCGTCCCCGTAGTCTTATCCACGGCATTGTCAATAAAGGTCAATTCACCCCGCGCAGGCCGTTTTTCGTCGCCGGGGATGATCGCCCCGACCTTCAGCTCGCCCCGGGCCGTATATTTCTTGATGTCCGCGAGACTCTGCTCCGGAATGGAAAAAGTAACATAGATCGGCGCCATCTGGTTGATGGTCGTAAGAGCGATATCATTCGCCTTGATGACGTTGCCCATATTGATCAGCACGCTTCCGGCGCGTCCGTTCAAGGGAGACCTGATGGTGCAGTAGTCGAGCTGCAGCCTGCTGTTCTCGACATTGGCCTTATCCGATTCGACCGCGGCCGCAAGGGCATCGGCGTTTGCGCGAAGCTGGTCATATTGATCTTTGGAGACATACTCCTTTTGGACCAGTATGGCGTATCTTCTGGCCTGTTCCTCCGCGTTTTTTGCCTGCGCCGCGTCACGGGCGAGAGCGGCTTCGGATTGCCTGAGGGCGGCTTCGTAGGGTCGCGCGTCTATCTTGAACAGCAGGGCGCCCTTCTTGACATCCTGCCCTTCCTTAAAGTAAACCCCCGACACTTCCCCTCCGACCATAGCCTTGATCGACACGGAATTACAGGCTTCCACGTTCCCTATAGTCTTGAGCTGCAGCGGAATATCCTTCTGGTCCGCATTTTCGGCGATCACCGGCACGGTCCGTGGCGGCGCCTGTTTCGTTTTCGAGCACGCGGGAAGCACCGCTGCCAGAAGCGCGAAGGACGCCATGAATAAGCTCACCCGGAAATTAGCACTTTTCTCCATCAATAATCCTTTCAACATCGTTTAAAAACAGTTTTTCATCGCGCTCCCATGGCCTTCTCGATATTTGCCTGCGCGATCTTATAATTGGACAGGACGTTTGTATAGTTCGCCTGCGCCGTGACATAGGTCGCGAAAGCGTCGGAAACCTCGATGGGGCTTCCCACGCCGGCGGCGTATCTGCCGTTCGCAAGGTCCAGGTTCTCCCTGGCCTGCCTCGAAGCGAGCTCGGCGGCGGCGATGCTCTCCTCCGCCGCCTGCAGGTTCAGATAGGATTGGCGCACATCAAGCAGTATCTGTTGTCGCAGGGCTTCTTCGCTCGCTCTCTGGGCATAGAGGTTTGCCTTTGCCTCCGCCACCTGATGACTGGTCATGAATCCACTGAACAGGGGAACAGTCAGGACCACGCCGGCATTCCAGCTGTGATCTACCGTCGAGGTGGTCTCACCCGCCCAGTTGTAGTTAGCGATTCCCGCCAGGCTTGGGTAATAGCCGGAACGCGCAAAACCGATAGTCGTTTCCGCCGCCTGTCTTTTCGCGATGATCGACTTGAGGTCGGACCTGTTATCAAAGGCCCGCATTTTCGCCTCTTCCTGAGTGATGGTATATTTCTGGAACGAAAGGTTGTCCTCGATCCCGGTGTCTGGGGTGTCGGGGGTCCCCATGAAGTTGAACAGGGCGACCCATGCTATTTTGAGCGAGTTTTCGGAGGTAATGAGGCTCAGCTTTGCATTGCTCAGGTCCACTTCCGCCTTGATGACGTCGATTCTTGCCTTTGTTCCGACCTCATAAAAGCCCTTTGCCTGGTCAAGGTGCAGTTGAAACTGTTTCAGAACGTCCGCCGCCACATCACGGTTCCTCTTGGCCTGCAGCACGCCGTAATAGGACTGCTTGACGCTCAGGATGATAGCATCCTGAGCGGCCTCCAGATCGGAACGGGAAGCGGATAGATAGAGTTTTGAAATATCCACCTGCTGTGAAGTCTTCCCGAAATCCAGGAGGTTCATGTTGAGCGAGACGCCGCTTGAATACTGGTCGAACGTACCGGGCCCTGCCGCCGCACCGGGGGCCGGTTGAATTTTACTGTAACCGGCTGACGCGCTCAGTTGCGGGTAATAGCCGGAACGCGCCTCGCCAACCCTGCTTTGGCCGGCATCCACGTTGAAACCCGCTGCGACAATGACCGGGTTTTTTCTGAGGGCCGTTTCTATGCACCGGCCCAGGGTCAGGACCGGCGGCTGTTTCATGCCCGCATCAGTTGTTGTCGTCGGTTGCGATGACGGTTGTCCCGCGGCAGGAACAATCGGACCCGTTGACATCAGTTCGGTTGCCTCCAGCCGGGGTTGCACGAGAGGGGACAACAGTATGAGCGCGGCCAGCGCCACGATATGATATGCAACACGCTTCTTCATGTTCATTCTCCCCCCCGGACACTTATTCATTGCTCACAGCGCCGGACATGAATATCTGCACGATTTCATGCACGTTCTGGCCTAATTTGCGGCGGTTAATTCCGGGACCCCTTCTCATGATCTCTTCGGAACGAAAGTAAGAAAAAAGTATCCATAAAAAAATCTTCGCAGCCATCTCCGGTGAAACGTTTTTCCGAAGAAGGCCCTGGCGCTGCAAGGTCGCAAAGTAAGCCGCCAGCGTGGCCCTGACATCCTCCAGGAATTTATTGTAAACCTTTCTGATCTTGTCCGGATAGCTGGTTATTTCGGAAAACATGATTCTCACCATGGCTTTTCTTGCCTTCAGCGACAGGAGGAAGCGCGTTGCGATTTTGATAAGAGCGTCCTCCTGGGAAAGACTGTCAAGCCCGGGCAGCAGCTCCTTGAGCTCCGGCAGGAACGTATAGCTGTTCAGGAGCTCTTCAAAGAGCTTTTCCTTGGTGCCGAAATGCCTGAAGAGGGTGAGTTCCGTCACTCCAGCCTCCTGGGCTATTTCCCGCGTCGTTGCGCCGAGATAGCCTCTCTCGGAGATGAGCTTGAGCGTCGCCTGGAGGAGTTTTTCCTTGGTTTCTTCTTTTTTCATGATTTAAATTGTAAGCAGGCACTTACATTACTCCCGATCCATGAAAAAATCAAGATTATTTTTTTGGCAAAGCTCCTGGATGTATTTATCCTGAAGATGCTGCTTATGAGACACCAGATACTCGGATTAGTTGCATGGGTTGAGCTTGCATGCTTGCCAGCTTGCAGGCTTGCAAGCTGTTTTAATCTGTGTACACAACATACCGATACAACTGGCGCGGGAAATAATAGAAGGTCCAGCAAGTCATTGAAGCCAACCGGCGGGAAGAACGCCCCGCCGGTTGCTTAATTCTGCGATAAGAAATTGCACCCTTGCTCGCGCAATGACCGCAAAAAGTTATACGGCATAATGTTTATCAGAATTTCACCTTCGGCGTTTCCTTCTCCGCCTGCGGGATCTCGTAATACGCGGCCTCGTTCACATTTGCCATGGCGGCGAAGAATTTTCCGAAGACCGACCGTCGGTAGGTGTTCAGCGTTTTCACGTCGTCGTTGTAGCGCTTCCGCTCGACAGCGATCCTGTTCTCCGTGCCTTCAAGGCTGTCCTGCAGCTTCAGGAACCCCTCGTTCGCCTTGAGCTGGGGATAGGTTTCCTTCAGGACAAGGAGGCGTGAGAGCAGGCCTTCGACCTGCTGTGAAGCCTGGATTTTGTCCTTCGGCGTAGGCGCCTGGAAATATTTGGTGCGGGCATTGGCGATGTTTTCAAAAAGTTCCTTCTCATGCTTCGCATAGCCCTTGACCGTTTCCACGAGGTTCGGGATCAGGTCGTAACGCCGCTTCAGCTGGTTTTCGACCTGCGCCCATTGGGATTTTACCTGTTCGTCCATGCTGACTACGCTGTTATACTGGCCCACGCCCCAGAAAATCGTCCCCAGGACGACAAGTCCGATCACCGCAAGAATAACGAGTGCTATTTTGAGACCGTTGTTCATAATTACCTCCCTGAATATATTTCGAAAAATTAAAAGCTTCACCACAGAGGGCGCAGGGAACAAAAGAAAATCCGGCTATTTCAGCGCATTGCCTGCTTTCTCCCGTCCCTTCCCATTTCCAGTTCTTTCAAAGCCTTTTGTAACTATCCAGCTCGGCTGCGGAGCTTTATCGCAACAAGAGCGCGAGTGCCGACGAGCGCCCGATGTTCAAAGCGCCCAAGCGTCGCGTCCGAAGGGGAAGCGACGTGAATGCCTATGATGACGAAATAACAACCAGTTCAGGCGCTCCTTGCGGTAAAGCGGAGTAGCTGAGCTGGATAGTTACAGCCTTTTTGCGGCCCCCATCATTATAGTTCCGGAAATTATCACCAACTGCCGGACGCTCCGCCCCCGCCCCCGCTTCCGCCCCCGCCTCCCCCGAAACTTCCGCCCCCCCCGCCAAAGCCGCCCCCTCCGCCGGACCAGCCGCCTCTCCCGCCTCCCATTGAAGATACCAGCATGAGCAGTAAGCACTGGTGCGGATTTTTCACGAAGAGTATCAGGGCGATTACAAAGAAGACAGCTAAAACGACAACCTGAAAAGGACTTACGCGCGTTGGCCTGCCATTGACCATGAGGCCCCGGGGCGTCGGCATGCCCGTTATTTCGACGTTTTCATGGGCGGCTATTGTTCGTATGACGGCGAGCGTGCCGCTGGTTAATCCCGTCCCATAGTCGCCCTTTCTGAAATAAGGGACAAAATAATCCCGCCCGATAGAACCGACGAGGCTGTCGGGTAAAATACCTTCTAACCCGTATCCGACTTCTATGCGATACTTCCGGTCCTGTACCGCTACGACGATCAGGAGACCATTATCCTTGCCCTTTTGGCCGAGCTTCCATTTTTCTTTTGTGTTGAGCGCGAATTCCTCCATGCTCTGGCCGTCAAGGCTTCGGACAGTCAGAACAAGCGCCTGTATCGAGGTTTTTCGCTCCAGTTCCTGAAGGACCGCGTTTAATTGGCTTTTGACGCTTCCCTCCATAATACCGGCAAGGTCCACCACGTAATCACGCGGGATGGCCGGCGGCTCAGGCGTCGACCCCATGGCGAATGAGGCAAGAAGAGTAATAGTGATAAAGAAGACCGTGAGTGGGATAAGCCTTCTAAACGGGGAGTCCATTGATGATCTTTCCTATAACCTCGAGAGCGTCATAATACAGCTCGAACAGGGACCTCAGTTCGTGCTCCGACGGCTTGATAAGCCCGGTCTTAAGCTTGAGCAGGTTCTCATAAATATCAATCTCCGTTCCGGTGGCCGCGCAAAAGGCCTTCACTACTTCCTGTCTGGCTACAGGGGGTTCTTTGCCGAGCAGGAAAATGATTGCGCGGAAAAGCGCCATGGATCCGGTGAAGGACCTGACAAGCATGGCGGCAAGGTGTTCTTTCCCGCCGAGCGAGGAGATGTATCCCTGCCGCAAGCCGATCAGCTTTGTTTTTACCTCCCGTTCGCACTGGAGTCTAAGATGTGGTTTGGCGATCCGCAGGTCTTTGAATATATCGACGCCATAGATGGTTTTGTGGATGAGCTTGAAGTCGAAAAATTCCACGGGAAAAGCGTCCAGTGAATCCTGGATATATTGCGGTGTCATTACGAGTGGAGCTGTGATCTTCTTTCTGCCGTATTTTTTCCCCAGCGGCGCAAGAAAGGCGATGAATCTCAGGTCCATTTCGTGCAGCACCACCACGGAATTGATGTCCGACAGTTTCTCGTCGTAGTCCGAGATCACCGCGCTGCCGACGAGGTGGATAGAATGAAGGTCCGCAGCGTGTTTGCCGAGCAGTTCTTCGAGCATCGGGGTCAGCCGGTTCACAACGACGGGAATGATCCCGGTGAAGTTGAGCTTATCCATAGGACGACATTATAGCATAGTAGAGGTCGGGGGTGCAAACATATCGGAGAATCATATCGGAGAATCAGGGCCGGCATCGATCTGGTATAATTTTAATAATCATATTCTTCACAGGAGGATTTCGTGGCAATTATTCTGGAAAAGACCATCAATGGAAAGACCATGAGGCTGATATCCGACGATATAACTGAACGGGATGTGGATGCGATTGTGAACGCGGCGAACAGCCGGCTCCAGCACGGCGGCGGCGTGGCGGGGGCGATCGTCAGGAAGGGCGGACAGATCATTCAGGATGAGAGCAACGCGATCGGCCATGTTCCCGTCGGCAAGGCGGCTGTCACGAGCGGAGGAAGGCTGAAGGCGAGGCAGGTGATCCACGCAGTAGGGCCGATGATGGGGGAAGGGGACGAGGACAACAAGCTGAAAAGCGCCGTCAACAGCGTGCTGGCCCTCGCTGTGGAAAATAAACTCAGGAGCATATCACTTCCCGCGATCAGCGCGGGCATATTCGGATTTCCCCGGGACCGGTGCGCAAAGATACTGGTGGGCGAGGTTGCCGCGTTTCTGAAAAGCAATCCCGCAGCGTCGCTCGAACTTGTCGAGTTTTGTATCGTCGATAAAGAGGCGTTGGATTTTTTCACGGCGGAATTCGGGAAGGTGTGATGCGCCATGCAATCGGCTTCCGGTCATCAGAAGGGAAAACAGTGAGCACGGGGCGGATATTACCGTTGTTTGGAGATATAGGCGAGGAACTGACGCGCCTGAAGATTGGATGGGTCCAGCAGCAGGACGCTTTCAAACTCCGCCGCCGCTCTCCGCAAATCGAACATTGCGGGGCTGAGACATATGACGCCGTAATTGAAATGGGCTTTTACTGAACGGGGATCCAGTTTGATCGCCGCCAGGCATTGCTCCTCGGCTTTGCCGAACATGTGTTGTGCCGCATAGGCCAGCCCCAAACCATAGTGCGCTTCCGCCGAAGCCGGATTCAGCGCTATCGCCGCCGAGTAGGAGGCTATTGCCTCGTCGACCCTCTTGCTTTTATAGAAGGCGGAAGCCAGCGCAATATACGGCCTGACCTTGCCTGGGCTTTTCTCAACCAGATCCATGCCCAGGGAGATTTCGTTTTGCCATGCTGTGTTTCTTGCAAAGGCGCCCGTTGACAAGGCAAACAACAGGAGAAAAAATACGGCGCGCACCTTTGTCATGCCGGGCGGTTTGTCAGGGGGATGGTTAATAATATCAAGTCGCATGATAAGGATTTCCAGAGGCCCCATTTTACGCCTCCTTTCGTACGAAATCAAGCGAAGGAACCGGACCAGTCTTCACTTGTTTTCATTCCGGGAAAGCTATATAATCACCACACCAGGCGAGAAGGATGATATATGTTCGGGAGCAGGCCCCGGAATATCAAGGGCTTTTTCTTTGTTGCCAAATATTTTCGCAAGGCGTATAATTTGTTGTTAGTTGGCTTTTTCGGGCGAAAGGCATATTCGCGGATGAAAAAAGTTTTTGAGCATAGTTCCATAGGAACGTTGAAGCTGAAAAACAGGATTATCCGTTCAGCGACGCATGAGGGAATGGCGCATGCTGACGGGACCCCCACGGACGACCTGCTCAAATTGTACCTCCGGCTTGCGGAAGGCGGAGCAGGCGCTATCATAACGGGCTACGCGGGTGTGCTGCAGAGCGGCAGGACTTTTTCCAACATGCGGATGTTTGACCGTGAGGCCTATGTCGACATTTATCGCGCCATAACCGATCGTTTGAGGCCGTATGGCGTTCCGCTTATTCTGCAGCTTGCCCACGGCGGCAGCAGAACAAGTTCCCGGCTTACGGGCCAGAAGGTGGTGACGTCGAGCTGCCGTTCAAGGAACGAATTCGGAGACGTATGCAAAGATGCCGACGAGGCGGATATTCAGGAGATTATCGGGGCCTTTGTGCGCGCGATCGTGAATGCCCGAAAAGCGGGTTTTGACGGCGTGCAACTCCATGCCGCGCACGGATACCTGCTTTCAGAGTTCATTTCTCCAACGCTGAACAAGCGGAAAGACCGGTGGGGAGGGGCGCTCGAAAACCGGCTGCGCATCATACGGGAGATCATGTCGCGGGCCAGGGAGGTTGTGGGACCTTACCCCATTCTGGTAAAGTTCAGCGCCCACGACGAGTTTTCGGACGGTCTTTCCGGCGACGAGGCCGTGGCAATCGCCCGGCAACTGCAGGAATATTCCTGCGATGCAGTTGAAGTCTCCTGCGGTTCCGGCAACGTCTTTCATACTGTTCGCATGCGCGATATGCCGCGAGATGCGATTCTCAAGCTTGCGCCCAGATTCCGGGACCTGTCCCTGCCCAGAAAGTGGCTCTTCAGAGTCGGCTCTTTATTTTCCCGGACCGCCTATCGGCCTCTCCATCAATATAATGTGGACCTTGCGGCGGAAATAAAAAAACACGTTGATATTCCCGTTATAGTGGTCGGAGGCATCCGGAGCATGGCAGGCATCAACGACATCATTTCCCGGCAGGGGATCGATTATATCTCGCTGTGCCGGCCGTTTATCATTGAGCCTGATATCGTGGAGAAGTTTCGCGCCGGGACCCAGGACGGTTCTCGTTGCATTGACTGCGGCTATTGTCTTATTGGTGTTACCGATAATCCTCTGCGGTGCTATTATGGAAAAGTTGTTCGCAAGAAGCCGTAATACATGCCCGCGCGTTATCCGCCTGTCCGGAATCCTTGTGGCATATTCTGGCCAAAACAACCCAGACTGATTTTAGACGATCTATTATGCGAGATGTTGCACAGGAGGGAAGGCAAATTTATTTTTTGGTTTGTGCAACAAAATGCAGCTTATAGTGGTATAATGATTTTATGTTTGACATGTCATTCTCCGGCGCTGTTTGGAAACAGGCCCCGCGTATGAGGACAGGAATTGCTTATGCCGGTAAATAAATGTATTCAGCGGATAAAGATACCGTGTCCCACCGGGGACCTTCTGGAAGCAGTGCTCATGCTGCCTTCACGGGATGTTCCCCGGAGATTGGTCTACATAGTTCCCCTGGTAGGCGCCGGAGCTTCCCAGCAGATCCTGCGCTTCAAGAGCATGACCAAACGGGGCGCGGCGCTCCTTTCTTTTGACTACCGGGGGCACGGTATGTCTTCCGGGGCCTTCAGCATGAGGAAGAGCCTGGAAGATTCCCTGACGGTCTATCATTGGGCGCAAAACTATGCATCTGTTCACGGCTTGCCGTTGCACGCGCTCGCGACCTGTTATGGATCGCTCGTAATGCTCTCCTGGTTTCAGGACGGGGACGGCGCTCAGGCGGCAAAAACACTGGGGTCGGTATCGAGCCTTCTCGACCTGCATTCCATCATACGGGTGGATGAGTTTATCCCCTATTACGAAAAAAACGGCGGACCGGCGTTTTCAAGGGCCGGGCAGCTCATTGAAGAAATGAAGCGAGGGACAGTCGACATCCATGGCAAAGTTTTTCGTTTGGCGCTCCGGGATTATTTGAAAAGCCTGTTTCCGGAACTCCGGGTGACGCCGGATGCTTTTGAAGATCTGGAATACAGCCGCGCGGATATACAGGACACCATCATTCAATTTAGTACGATGACTCCGCTGGAGGGCGCCGTCGTTCCCGCCAAAATACCCGGTCTTTTTTTCTTCGGCCTGCATGATACGTTGATGAAGCTTGATTCGCCAGAGGGCAGAAAAAACCATGAGTCCCGCATAAAAAAACTGGCGCCTCATGCGGAGATCCGCGCGGCCGCGATCGACCATTTCGGCAGGGGCCCCGACCACGATTCCATCATTCAACAACTTTGCGACTTCCATGAGGAACACGAAACCGCCTGAAACCATGAGCGCCGAACGCGTCGATGCGGGATAAGCCTATTCCCCTCCAAGCAACAGCCCTTCCTTGCCGTTAACACAACTGTATCTCCGATAAAATAGATATTTCCGCCGGGTGCATTCAGAACGATCTTTTCGCGTCAGAGAAATTGAATTAACTTGAAATCACCACGGTTTTAGCTGATAATAGGTCTCCAGCGCGAGGGACCCCATGGAACCGACCCAGGAATTCATTCAGGTAACGATCGACAAAAGCCACATTACTACCATCGGTGAGCGGCTTTATGCCGAGAGCATCGAGTTCGTGCGCGAGCTGGTGAACAACGCCTACGATGCGGACGCGGAGCTGGTCGAGCTCATGATGACCGACGATGCGATCGAGATCCGCGACAACGGCTCCGGCATGGACATCGAGGGTCTCAAGCAGTACTTCAATATCGGCTCCCAACAGAAGCTCTCCTCCCCCAAGTCCCCGCGTTTTAACCGGGACAGGATTGGCATGTTCGGCATCGGCAAGTTCGCCAGCCTCTCGGCCTGCAAGCGCTTCGAGGTGATCACCAAAAGGGACGATTTCGTCGGACGGGTGATTTTCGACAAGGTTCAGTGGGAACAGGCCACGGGCGCATGGCAGCTTCCGTTCGAGCGGCTTCAGCCGGAGTTTCGGAAACAGAACGGGACGACAGTCATACTCATGGGCCTGGACCGCGTCTTTGACGTCAAGGACATCGAAACAAAGATCATCGAAGGCACGCCCATCAAAGCCCCGCACTTCAAGGTCAGGATCAACAATCATACGGTCCAGCCCCGCAGCCTAACGGGCCATAAAGTGATGGTCATCGACGGCACGTCTTTCGGCCCCGTGACCGGCGAGATCGTGATTCTGCCCGAGACCGCGTCACAGACCAAAGACCTCGGCATCGAGATCAAGGTGAAGCAGGTGACTGTAAGGCGGGAGTTGTTTGGCATGGAGACGTGGGGGCGGGCCATGGCCAGGATCAGCGGCGAGGTGAATGCGGATTTCCTGCCGGTCACGAGCGACCGGACGGGCTTCCTTCGGGACTCGGCGGAGTACCGGGAATTTCTCGCGGTCATGGAAAAGGTGATGGCCGACGTGAAGACCTTTCTCCAGAAGCTCTTGACAAAGAAGGAAGGCAAGCGTGTGAGCCGGGCCTTGAAGGACGCGCTGCAGCGAATCTATCGCTCGCTCGCGATGAACCCCGATCTCTCGCCTTTCGGCGCGCTTCCCATGGGGGACGAGACCAAGGGCGTGGGCAATGCCGCGGATGTGTCCGGGAAGAAAGAAGGCCCTTCCGAGAGTGAAGTTAAACCGGAAGGTCAGAAGGCGGAGGAGCCCGCGCCGCAGCCCGAGAAGAAGAGGAAGAAGAAGCCCAGGGTCAAGCGGCTTACTCCGAACGCGATCATCAAACGGATGAAGTTCGGCGAGACCGGCGTTTCCTGCGTTGTGGACAGCTTCGGCGAGGACGGGGCCGAGGCCTTTTCCGAAGAGACGACGATCTACATCAACCGCGATCACCCCCTGTTCAAGCGCGAATCCGGAAAGATAGAGACCCACACCCTGAACCTGGCGAGGCTCATTACCCAGGAGATCGCAATGATGAAGGACCCGAGGAATCCGCGCCAGGCCTTTGAGCGCCAGAGCAAGCTCTTGAAAGACGCGTTCATCGGGCAGGGGGAGTGAGGGAGTTTTAAGACGATGTGGAATTGTGAGAAGAAGATATGTTTTGTGACGCAAGGTAAAAGCGCGGATAGGCCACAGGAAAAGCATATATGTAGATGACACTTCCGTCTTATCAATAACTTGTTCTGAAAGGGAATTGTGATGAATATATATGATTACCTTATTAAAGAATGGCAAACCATATCTTCTGCACCAGCAATATTTATTACTGGAATGTTTATTGTTTCAGGGATAGCATTTGTTATTGCCAGAGCAGTTTATGGGGGAATAGCAGAGACCGCGAGAGAACGTCTTGCTAAAGCCAAAGAAGACATAGAAAGAATGAAAAAGGAAAGTACAGTTCTGAATGACAGTATTGGCCATCATGGGCAAGAAATTGAAAAATTAAAAACTGAAATGTCCTTTCGGCCTAAAATTCATGTTGGACCTACTGAACCAAAAGATAAAGAGGCTTTATGGTTAGATACTTCAAAACTGGATAAAGCGCCCCATGAGAAGAAGTGATCTAATCTCGCAGGTTGGGCAAAATAAGTCATCTTGCCCAACAGGTTTAAATACGAATAAGCTTGGGTTTCGCGAGAATCGTTCAGCCCAACCTACAAACTGCCTACAGAAAAGCATAGTTGACAAAGTGTAGCCATAGGGCTACAATATGCCTATGTACGAAATCCGCAAAACCGACCTCTATGCTAAGTGGCTTGATGGCCTGCGCGACATCCATGCACGCGCCCGCGTGCAGGCTCGTGTCGAACGCTTAGCCAACGGTAATCCTGGAGACGTTAAGCCGGTCGGTGAGGGTGTCTCAGAATTGCGGATCGACTATGGTCCCGGATACCGGGTGTATTACACGATGCGTGGGCGTAGATTGATAATCTTGCTGTCCGGTGGAGATAAACGCACTCAGGCCGCTGATATCAAAACAGCGTTACGCCTCGCACACAATCTGTAGGAGGGCATTATGAGCCAGACAAAAGTCAAAACCAAAACAACTCGGTACGATG
>Ga0334722_10001733_pt1 | contig 26251 bp, 26 predicted proteins | sample C3_bottom_MG_FD_207210 | JGI IMG/M metagenome (GOLD analysis project Ga0334722, IMG submission 207210) | Sediment microbial communities from Yellowstone Lake, YNP, Wyoming, USA - C3_bottom | ecosystem: Environmental > Aquatic > Freshwater > Lake > Sediment | place: USA: Wyoming | collected... | reverse complement strand
ACGAGTTCGCGGATGGCGTGTTCATAACCCGACACGCCGTGCGCTTCGGAAAGCTTTTGCAAAAAATCTTTGACGGACACGGAGTAGTTGCCTCCTGTAAAAACAGTGTCGCCATTATAAACACCCCATTGAATCATGTCAATCTGGTTGATTCTAAAAGCTGTTTGCCAGATTTGTCGAATCGTGTTACACTCGCAAACTGGCATTATTGCAAGTAAACAGGTCGATAGGTAAACATGTAGACAAGTTTCGACCTGTATCCCTGTCTACTTGTTCACCTGTTTATGTGCGCGTCAAATCATAAATCACAAATCTGCAATCTGAAATTGAGAAATGCCTTCCTTACGCTGGTTGAAAAGACACGGTGCTTCTGAAGCGCCAACCCACATCAAACTCGTCATCGGTCTCGGCAATCCGGGGTTGCGCTACGCGCACAGCCGCCACAACGTCGGTTTTATGATCGTCGAGCAATTTGCGCGCGCGCACGATTTGCGATTCTCTCGCAAGCGCTTCAACGCCGAAATTGCCGAAGGCGCAATCGGCGGCGCGCGCGTGATGATTGCCAAACCGCAGTCGTTTATGAACTTGAGCGGCGAAGCTATCGGCAAGCTGTTCAAATTCTACAAAGTTTCGCCCGATGAGTTGATCGTCGTCTACGACGATCTTGATCTGCCGCTCGGCAAGATGCGGCTGCGCCCGAAGGGCAGTGCGGGTGGACATCACGGCATGGAATCGATCATCGCGCACATCGGCACGTCCGATTTTGCGCGTCTGCGCGTTGGCATTGGTCGTCCCAATCCCGACGCCGACATCGATCACGTGCTCGGCAATTTTGAAGGCGACGAGCGCAAGTTGATGGATGAAACATTTGCGAATGCGGCAGACGCGATTAGTGTGTGGGTCGCGGAGGGAATCAACGCGGCGATGAACAAATTCAACTAAAAAGTAAAAAGGCAAAAGTTAAAAGTAAAAAATAAAAAGCCGACGCAATCCTTTTACTTTTTACTTTTAGCTTTCAACTTTTAACTTGTTATGAATCTTTCCGGTTTACTTCCTCTAATCGAATCCCTTGACGCCTTCAAGCGTCTGACTACCGAACTGCGTGACCACGCGACCATCACCACCGACGTGATCGAATCCGCGCGCGCGCCGATGCTCGCGGCGTTGTCGCGTGGGCTTTACGTGCCGATGGTGATTCTCACCGCGCGGTCGGATCGCGCCAAGCAGATTGCGAGTGAACTCAACATCTGGTCACCGGACTCAGCCGTCATTGCGAGCGAAGCGAAGCAATCTCAGCAGAGCAAATCGGAGATTGCTTCGCAAAAACCGCTCGCAATGACAAATGTGTACGATTTCCCCGAACCCGATCCACTTTTCTACGAACGCATTCCATGGAGCGCAGAAACTTCTGCCGCGCGTCTGTCTGCGTTAGCCGCGCTCGCGCAGAATCCCGCGCCGATTATCGTCACTTCCGTTCGCGCGCTGATGCAAAAGACCGTGCCGCCCGCCGACCTGGTTTCGGGGATGCGCGTGTTGCGGCGCAGCGAAAGCATCAACCTCACCGATTTGTTGTCGGCGATTGTCACGCTCGGTTACAATTACGAAGTCGTCGTCGAAACGCCGGGCACGTTCAGTCGGCGCGGTGGTATTCTCGACGTGTGGTGCCCGTCTGCGCCGCAACCTGTCCGCATCGAGTTTGTCGGCAATGAGATCGATTCGTTGCGTGAATTCGATCCGGCGACACAACGTTCGGCGAAGCAAGTCAAAGCGTTGATGATTGCGCCTGCAAGCGAAGCGCTCCCAGGTCGCGGGCGCGATGTGGCAGCCAAGGTCGCCGCATGGGATTTGTCGACGTGTCACCCGATTGCGGAATCGGGATTCAAGCGCGACCGCGAATCGCTGGAAGAAGGGCGACGCTTTCCTGGTATAGAATTTTATTTGCAGTATTTCTACTCCCAGCCCGCATCACTCATCGATCATTTGTCGAACGCTGGTCTGCTCGTCGTCGAAGACTGGAGCGAGATCGAAGCGACGGCGCAGTCGTTGGAATTTCAAGCCGAAGAGGTGCGCGGCGACCTGCAAGCGCGGCGCGAATTGCCGCACGATGTTGCGCCGCCTTATTTTTCGTGGAACATCTTGCGCGATCAAATGCTCCAACGCAAACGTCTCCTGCTCGATTACGCGACACCGGGCGATGCGATGCAGTTGCCGTTCACGCCCGGTCCGCGTTACGGTGGACAACTCCGCAAAGTGATCGACGAGTTGTTCAAACTGCGCGAGCAAGATGCGCGGATCGTCATTGTCACGCGCCAAGCGGAACGACTGTCCGAACTCTTGCGCGAGCGCGATTTCTTTAGCAAGCCAACCAATCACGTTGAGAAGGTGCCTGAGCCAGGTCACATCGTTCTGATACAAGGCGCAATCTCTGAGGGGTGGAAACTAGAAGGCGGTAAGCAGAATGCAGAAAGCAGTGAACTGCCTACTGCCTACTGCCTACTGCTTACTGACGCGGAGTTATTCGGCTGGTCGCGTCCCAAGCCGCGGCGCGTCGCCAAAGCCAAAGCCGCATCGCCTGAAGCATTCTTCTCCGACCTGGCGATTGGCGATTACATCGTGCATATCGATCACGGCATTGGAATTTTTCGCGGGCTAACGCGCATCGCATTGAGCGGACCCGAGCGCGAATTTTTGCAAATCGAATATCAGCGCGGCGATATGCTCTACGTACCCGTGCATCAGATTGATCGCTTGAGTCGCTATACTGCGCCGGGCGGACATGCGCCCACCCTCAGTCGATTGGGCACGGCGGAATGGGCGCAGGTCAAAGAGCGCACGCGCAAAGCCGTCGCCGACATCGCGGATGAATTGTTGGAACTGTACGCCAAGCGTGAAATCGTTGCGGGTCACGCGTTCGCGCCCGACACTCAATGGCAGCACGAACTCGAAGCGTCGTTCGGCTATGTCGAGACCGAAGACCAATTGCAAGTGATCGAACAAGTGAAAGCCGATATGGAAAAAGCGCGTCCGATGGATCGCTTGGTCGTCGGCGATGTGGGATACGGCAAGACCGAGGTGGCATTGCGCGCGGCGTTCAAAGCGGCGACGGACGGCAAGCAAGTGGCGATTCTTGTGCCGACGACGGTGCTGGCGCAACAACATTACAACACGTTCAACGAACGACTCGCGCCGTTCCCGCTCATTGTCGAAATGCTTTCGCGCTTTCGTTCCGACAAAGAGCAAAATGAGATTGTCGAAAAAATAAAAACGGGCGGCGTTGATATTGTGATCGGCACGCATCGCCTGCTCTCCGACGACGTGCAATTCAAAGACCTGGGTCTGCTCATCATCGACGAAGAGCAACGTTTTGGCGTCAGCCACAAGGAACGCTTGAAGCAACTCAAATCCCAGGTCGATGTGTTGACGCTGACCGCCACTCCGATTCCGCGCACGTTGTATCTTTCGCTCAGCGGCGCGCGCGATATGAGCACGATTGAAACCGCGCCCGAAGACCGCCTGCCGATTCGTTCGTATGTCGCCGAGTTCGACGAGCGTCTGGTGCGCGAAGCCATTCTGCGCGAACTCGATCGCGGCGGGCAAGTGTTTATCGTCCACAATCGCGTGCGCGGTATCAACATCTTTGCCGAGCAGATTCGTAAACTCGTGCCCGAAGCGAACATCGCCGTCGGGCATGGGCAGATGAGTGAAGGTGATCTTGAGCGCGTGATGCTAGAGTTTTCGACGGGCAAGTATGACGTGCTGGTGTGCACGACGATCATCGAAAGCGGCATCGATATTCCCAACGCGAACACGCTCATTGTCAATCACGCCGATAAGTTTGGCTTGGCGCAGTTGTACCAGTTGCGCGGGCGCGTCGGTCGCAGTACGTCGCGCGCGTATGCGTATTTCTTGCACGAAAAAAATCATCCGCTCTCCGCCGAGGCACACGACCGTTTGCAATCGATTGCGGAAGCGAGCGAGCTGGGCGCGGGCTTTCAAATTGCGATGCGCGATCTGGAAATTCGCGGCGCGGGCGATATTCTTGGCGCGCGGCAGTCGGGTCACATCGCCGATGTCGGTTTCGATTTGTATTGTCGCTTGCTCGCGAATGCGGTTGATTTTGCGCGCGCAAAATCCCAGGGCGATGAAACCCAGGTCGCGCCGCGTTCGACCGCGCTCGCATCGCCGCTCATCGATTTGCCGTTGCAGGCGCAATTGCCCGAAGACTATGTGCCCGAATCGGGTTTGCGCCTGAAATTGTATCGGCGGCTCGCGGATATTCGAACCGAATCCCAGGTCGAAGAAATCGCCAAAGAGTTGGGTGATCGTTTTGGCAAACCGCCGGAGCAAGTCGAGAATTTGCTCTACTTGTTGCGTCTCAAAGTTGCGGCGACGCAAGTCAACCTGGGATCGATTTCGATGGAAGATGGGCGCATCGTTATCAAATATGGACGCGAGGACGAAGCATTGAGCGCGCGCTTGACGCGGCAGTTCAAGATTCGCGCGGGACGTGATCGAGCGTGGCTCACCGCGCCCGACAGTAATCCGAAATGGCGCGAGCAGTTGAGCGCGGTGGTAAAGGCGATAGTTGACCCAAAGACTGTCTAATGCCATTACATAACTGGGGCGGCAATCGATTTCTGGGTCGCCGACCCGTCTTGTGGTCGCCTATTTTGTAATAATGCCTGATTTTTCAGTCTTTTTTGATGCTTGGGGTATTGACTTGTGTACGCGGTTTGGTATATACTTGTCGCAGTTCAGCCAACAAATCCTTGAGAGGAGGAATCACATGGCAAAGAGAATGACCAAGTCGGAAACATTGACACTTTTAGCCAAAAAGACCGACTTGAAGAAAAAGCAAGTCGCGCTGGTGTTGGACGAGTATGCCAAACTCGCTTATAAGGAAGCCAAGAATACTTTTCAGCTTCCGGGTTTGGGCATCATGGTTTTGCGAGAGCGACCGGCGCGTAAGATGATCATGCGCTTTGGTCCCAAAACGGGTCAAGAGATCGATGTGCCCGCCAAAAAGGCGATCAAGTTTCGCTTTAGCAAAGCTGCCAAAGACGCCATCCTCGGCAAATAGCCTTTGGAGCAGAAATAAAAATCGCATGCGACTCCAACCGCATGCGATTTCTGTTTTATCCAATCTTGGCGTTTGCCGCCGCGCGTAATGCGCTCTCCGCGTCGATATGTTTGGTCGAGGCGTAGGCGGCGAGCGCGAACAAGATTTCGCCCAATAATTTTTCTCGATGGCGCGCGCGCGGCAGTTTCGCAATCGATGATTGGATTTCGGGAATGCTCGCTGCGACCTGGGTGCGCTGGGCAACTTTTTGCGCGCGGGTCAGTGCGGGTAATGCACGCGGCAGACTGGGTTTCTTTTGCTTGCCTCCGTTCTCCGATTGCTTGATCTTTTCCCAGTTGGCGACAATCTCATCCGTGCCGTTCACTTGCACGTTGCCAAAGACGTGCGGATGCCGCCGCACGAGTTTTGCCGAAATATCGGCGACCACGTCGCTCAACAAAAACTCGCCCGACTCGGCGGCGATTTGCGCTTGCAGAAAAATGTGGAGCAACAAATCGCCCAGTTCTTCTCGCAAGTGCGGCATATCGTTTTCGTCGAGCGTTTCCAAGACCTCGTAACATTCCTCCAGAAAATCTTTGCGAAGCGATTGATGCGTTTGCTCGCGATCCCAGGGACAGCCGTCGGGCGCGCGGAGATGCGCGATGATTTCGCCGAGCGCGTTCAGTGAACTGGGACGCGGCAACGGCGGAACGAACAACGAAGTCAGGTAGGGGCGATCTGGCTGTGGCAACTTCGCCACAGTCATGGTCGTCCAATGCTCGGCGTGATCCAATTCCGCCAGTGGCAGGGTTATGATCTTTTGCGCGCTCGTTCCCGCCGCATCGACGCGTGTGACAAGATGGTCGGGTGGATACAAGACCATCAACGTGAGTTTGCAATCGCTCGCGACGGCGCGGCTGTAGACCTGACCAATCAGCGCGGGCTGGTCGGTATCGAAATGCGAAAAGTGCTGACGCGCTACATCGGTCGCATCGGCAATCTGCAATCCACGTGCCAGCGGATCGACTCCAAGCGCGGCGCACACCGCATCGACAAAACTGACGCCTGCGATGATGCGCGTTGGAATATTTTTCTCGCGCGCCTGCGCCAAGATTTTCTGCACGCTGATCTCGGCGAACATCGGATGACCTGGGACGGCATAGACAACATCGCCTTGTTCGCTGCGTGCGATAATTTCGTTTGCCATCGCGGAATAGATATTATCGAAATCGTTTTGGGTTTCATACAAGTGGTCGAATGAGTGAATCTGCAAATGCGCGGGCAGAGCCGCCACGGTCGGATGCTCGCGCGTTCGCAAAAATATTTCCTGGGCGTTGGTCAGCGCGTCGTTGGCTTCTAATGTCAACGCGCGCGGATCGCCGTGTCCCAAACCGAGAATCGTTATCGTCATTGTCATCTCCAGAAAAAGAGTGACCCGATTATAACACAGACTTGCCATCGTGCGATGCGCCGATCATTGTCGTTCTTGAAAATAGTATGAATCGGCGTATCGATTTTACTCTCCGCGCGCTTTTGTGGTAAAATCAGCGCCATGCCAGCGATCACGGTTTCTTCACTCGCAAAAACTTTTGTCACCAAACGCAAAGCCGCAGGACTATCGGGCAGTTTGCGCGCGTTGATGCGCCCCGAACAACAGACGATTGAAGCGCTGCGTGGTATCTCGTTCGAAATGGACAGCGGCGAACTCCTGGGTTTCATCGGACCGAACGGCGCGGGCAAATCCACGACGATCAAAATTCTCACGGGTATTCTGTTTCCGACGAGCGGCGACGCGCACGTGCTGGGTTTTGTCCCGTGGAAAGAGCGCCGCCAACTGGCGTATCAAATCGGCACGGTGTTCGGTCAGCGCCCGCAGTTGTGGTATCACCTGCCCGCCATCGACACGTTCTACCTCTTTGGGAAAATCTATGAACTCGACGACAAGCTGGTTCGTGAACGGATTGGCTTGCTCACCGAAGCGTTCGATATCAAAGACTTGCTCGAAACGCCTGTGCGCAAATTATCCCTTGGTCAGCGGATGCGTTGCGAAGTCGCCGCGTCGTTGTTGCATCGTCCACGCTTGCTCTTGCTCGACGAACCATCTATCGGTCTCGATGTGGTCGCCAAGCAAAATATTCGCGACACGATCAAGCGCATGAATGAAATCGAAGGCGTTGGCGTTCTGCTCACCTCGCACGATGCGGGCGACATCGAGGCGTTGTGCAAGCGCGTCATTATCGTCAATCACGGACAGATTGTTTACCAAGATAAAGTATCGACGCTCAAGCGCGAGTATCTCGCAACGAAAACCGTGTCGATGCGCTATGCTGAACAAGTGCCTAACGATTTTCGGATCGAAGGCGCGGAGATTTTGAAGACGAGCGACTATGGCGTCAAGCTTCAATTCGATGCGCACGCGACGCGCGTCGAAGATGTGATTGCGCAACTGGGACGCGCGGGCAGTATCGTCGACATCACAATTTCCGACCCGCCGCTGGAGCAAGTGATTCGCGCGATCTATTCGGAGACAGAAAACAGTGGGACGCGGATTGACGCGGAAAGTACGGATAAAATAAACCCCAACTAGGAGAAAAACCATGTCATCGCCAATCTTGAAACACCGCGAGATCACCGAAGCAATCCTGAAAGCTTAGTACAACGTCTACAACGAACTGGGTTATGGTTTTCTAGAAAACGTTTACGAAAATGCGATGGCAATCGAAGCGACAGATTTGGGGCTGGCTATTGGTCAGCAAATTCCTATCGAAGTGATCTACAAGCAACGGAAGGTCGGACACTATGAAGCTGATTTGGTGGTCAACGATCTTGTGATAGTTGAACTCAAAGCAGTGGAAGAGCTGAGTAAGAAGCACGAGGCACAATTGCTCAACTATTTGAAAGCAACACGATTTGAAGTTGGGTTATTATTGAATTTTGGACCCGAACCCTCGTTCAAACGAAAAGCATTTGATAACGCACGCAAAGGTACTCTGTCGTGGGCAAAATAGAAAATAGAAATCCGCGTCAATCCGCGTTCATCGGCGTCCAAAAATATTTCGCCATCATGCGCACGCAGATCATCAACAGCGCCGCGTACCCACTCGACCTGGCAACGCGCAGTTTGATGATCGTCCTCTTCATGTTTATTTTTATGCAACTCTGGAACGCCACGTATCGCGCGATGGGGCAATCGACGATTGCGGACTTGTCACTCAGCGAAACGATGTGGTACTTTATGCTCGCCGAAACGATTGTCATGAGCAAGCCGCGTCTCTCTGTGACAATTTCCGAATCGGTCAAGGACGGCTCGATTGCATACCTGCTCAACAAACCATACGACTTTATGCTGTACCAATTTAGCGTAGCGTTCGGGGACGGCATGATGCGGATGGTATTCAACGCGATTGCGGGCGGGACGATTGTTTGGCTGATGGTCGGACCGCCGCCAAGCTTTAGCGGCATTCCGCTCGTTCTCATTACGATCGCGCTCGGCTGGCTCATTGACTTTATGATGACAGCGATGATCGGGCTGACTGCGTTCGTGACGGAAGACGTCGCCGCGTTCGATTGGATATATCAGAAATTTGTTTTGATTCTCGGCGGCGTGCTCATCCCACTCGACTTCTTTCCCGACTGGATCGGCAACATCGCGAAAGCACTGCCGTTCGCGTACGCGACGTACGGTCCAGCGCGATTATTCGTCTCGCCCGACCTCACGCGCTTTGCGACGCTCGTCCTGGGACAGATCATCTGGCTCGCCGTACTCGGCGCGATGTTGTCATTGGTGTATCGTCGCGGCGTGATGCGATTGACGCTCAATGGCGGCTGAGACAAGGTGAAAGGAAGACTGGGCGAAATGGAGACACAAAATATTTCTCCTTGTCACCTTGTCTCCTGGTCAATTAGGATAAAATGAAACGTGAATTGATATTCCTCATTGCTCTCTGGAAAGCGAATCTCCTCGCGGCGATGGAATTCCGCGCGGCGTTCATCTCCCAGGTCTTTGGGATGATGCTTAACAACGCGGTCTATTTCATTTTTTGGATTATTTTCTTTGACCGATTCAAACAGATTCGCGGCTGGGGTATCGACGATATGTTTTTTCTGTTCGGCGTCGTCGCGGCGAGTTTTGGCGCGGGTGTCTACCTTTTTGGTAACGCGATGGACTTGGCAAACGTCATCGCCAATGGGCGCCTCGATTATTACTTGTCATTGCCGCGACCTGTCCTGTTGCATGTTCTCGCGAGTCGTAGCGTATCGAGCGGATTGGGCGATTTCACATACGGCATTCTCAGTTTCATCGTCGCGCGCCAATTCGCGCCCGACACGATTGCGCGTTACATTCTTGCAGTCGTGCTGGCAACGACGACGTTCATCGCATTCATGACGCTTATCCAATCGTCGGCGTTTTGGCTTGGCAATGCGGCGTTGTTGAGTCAGCAAGCGTCAAATGCGATGGTGACGTTTTCACTCTATCCGATCACGCTGTTCGATGGCAATGCGCGTCTTATTCTCTTCACGCTGATTCCAGCCGCGTTTATCGGCGCAGTCCCCGCCGAATTCATTCGACAATTCACCTGGGAAACGCTCGCGCAATTGCTCGGCGCGGCGATTATAATGCTCGCGCTCGCGTTGCTCGTCTTTCGTCGTGGCTTGCGTCGCTACGAAAGTGGCAGCGCAATTCAAGTTCAGATGTAAATTCAAATGAGCAAGTCAATTACATCCGACCAACCCAGGATCGTTCGCGACCCTGAAGACCAAGTAAAATATTTCGTCGATCTCTATCGCGCCTCGCTCAATCCTGACACGCTGGTAAAACTGAACTCGCGTGTCGATCAACTTGGTTTACGATTTACGGAATCTGAATTGTTCGTTCTCGCTGCGCTCGACACGCCCGACAAAGCGCAAACATTTCTCAACACGCAACTCTACTACAACGACGATCACATCTCGGTCGAGCAAGAAGAAACGGCGCTACCGCCGCGCCATGTTTTGCAAACTGGGATGGCGCATTGTTTTGAAGGCGCGCTGTTCGCGTACGCGGTCAACTATTTGCATGGACACAACCCGCGCTTTATACTGCTCGAAACGACCCAGGACATCGAGCACAACTTGATCGTGTGGCAAGACCCGAGCACAGGACTGTACGGCTGCAACGCACATTCGACGTATCCTGGGTTGGACGGTCGCACCGCGCAATTTACCACGCTTCGCGATCTCGTCGAATCGTACTATCCGTATTATTACAGCATCCGCAGTAACGACTTGAGCGACATCGTGCTGATCGGTTATTCGAATCCGTTCGATCTCACCGAGCGATTTGGAACCGCTTGGATGGCGTCGGACGAATCGCTCTGGGACATTTACTACACCTACATCGACGACTCGGTGACGTTTCACTATTTGCAAAACGATTCAGGCGAGCCGCATTTATACCCGCTCATTCGCGCGCTCAAAGAAAAATGGATTCAAGTCGATTCGGATTCCCAGGGTTTTGTCAGCGTGCATCACTTGCCGACGGCGGTGCAAGCGTTGTGGCACAAGTTCTGGCAATCACATTCCGATGCCGCTAAACGTCCGAAAGATACTGCGTCCGAAATCGAAGCGCAATTCTTTCGTCTGACTGGCACGACTCCAATCGATCTACTCGATCACGCCGACGATTTGCAATGGTTCCTCGCGGCAGGTTATCACGTGGAGCAACTTGTCAATGACAAATTACCAATTCCACCCTCTAATTTCCAACATCCAACCTCCAATTACCAATGAGTAAACCCATTCCCAGCGAAGGCATCGTTCGCCTTTCACCAAACGACCAGGTAAAATATTTTGCCGCTGTGTACCGCGCCTCAGTCAGTCCCGGCACATTGAGAAAATTAGAATCGCGGGTCGAGCAACTTGGGTTACGTTTTACGGATTACGAATTACTCATTCTCGCCGCGCTCGACACGCCTGACAAAGTGCAGCAATTTCTGAACACGCAACTTTACTACAACAATGATCACGCCTCAATTGATTTGGAAGAGACCGCCATGCCGCCGCGCCGTGTTTTGCAAACAGGACTCGCGCACTGTTTCGAGGGCGCGATGTTTGCGTATGCGGTCAACTATCTGCACAGTCACATTCCGCGTCTCGTCGTGCTCGAAGCGAGCCAGGATTCCGAACACAATCTCATCGTTTGCCGCGATGCGCGCACGGGTTTGTATGGCTGTAACGCGCACTCGCGCTTCCCAGGTCTCGACGGACGCCGCGCGGAGTACGCAACCATTCGCTCGATGGCGGAATCGTACATTCCATTTTATTACAGCGACCGCACGATGAATCCGAACGATCTCACGATCGTCGGCTACTCGGACGAATTTGATTTGATTGCCAAGTACGGCACGGCATGGATCGCGTCGGAGAAATCGTTGTGGGACATTTACTACACCTACATCGACGATACCTGGCGCTTTCATTATTTCGCCGATACAGAGACTGTCATTTCGACGAGCGGTTTTTGCGAGGAGAAACCCCGCTCGATGCAGACTGGGATTTCTCGCGCCGCTCGAAATGACAAATCGGCTGAGTCGCCGCATCTCTATCCTGTCATTCGGGCGCTAAAAGAAAACTGGATTCGCATCGATGCTCAGGGCAAGCCGTTTGTCAGCGTGAACGATTTGCCGATGGTCGCGCAAAAACTCTGGGACGATTTCTGGCGTGTGTATGGCGCGAATGATGGTCGGCGACCACAAGCCAAGGCACGTGAGATCGAAAAAGAATTTTTCCGCTTGACTGGCACCACGCCGATTGACCTCGACGACAACGCTTTCGACTTCCAGTTTTATCTTGATGCTGGCTATCGCGTCGAAGACATAGTGAGCAGTAAAACAGTTCGACAGTAAATCAGTGAGGCAGTGAAAAAACTGTCTCACTGTCCTACTGTCTTACTGGAGTTTCATGAGCAAAATATTCATCCCTGACTCAGCAAACTTTCCCGCTACCTGCGACCTCGTCATCATCGGCGGCGGCGTGATCGGCGCGGCGACGGCGTTCTACGCGACGCGCGCTGGCTTGAAATGTATCGTCGTCGAAAAACGCGCGGCGCTGGGTGAACTCACCACGAGCGCAAGTCTCGCCGCCTTTCGCGCGCAATTCGCCGAGAAGGAAAACATCGCGCTGATGGAGGAATCGATTGCGGTGTTCGAGCAATTCAGCGACCTCACGGGTACCGACATCGGCATTCATCAGCAAGGTTATCTCTTTGTGACGACTGCGCCCGATGGTTACGAGCGTTCACGTACGCGAGTGCTTACGCAAATGTCGTTCGGTCTCGACGATGTCGAATTACTCGACGGCGATGAGTGTCGTACGCGATTTCCGTATGTTGCGCCTGAAATCACTGCCGCGACGTTTCGTCAGCGCGATGGCTGGCTCTCGTCGCACGAACTCACGTACGGTTACGCGCGCGCCAGCGATGCGCAGTTTTTTGTCGAAACGCAAGTGACAGATTTTTGTCGCGACGGGAACAAAATTATTGGCGTCGTTACATCGCGCGGCGAAATTCATGCGGAGCGCGTCGTCATCTGTGGTGGTCCGTTCGCCGCGCCGCTCGCAAAAATGGTAGGCATCGATTTGCCGCTAGAAAATGTGCGGCGTCAGCAACTCACACTCGGCAAGCATCTGCTCATTCCGCACGACGCGCCGATGGTCGTGGACTCAGACACTGGCGCGCATTGGCGACCCGAAGGACAGGGCGCGGTCTTTGGTTGGTCGCGTCCTGAGCCGCCGACTGAGCCGATGGACTATGTGCCGACCGATTGGGAATTTCCCGCGCTGGTGCTCGACGGCGTTGCGCGCATCACACCGTTTTGGAATGACATCATCCCAGGATTGAAACGCGCCGACCTGGGACTCGTCGCGGGTCAGTATACCGAATCGCCCGACATGAATCCGCTTATCGGCGCGACCCAGGTCGACGGGTTGTGGTTGAACTGCGCGTACGGCGGACACGGCGTCATGTCGAGCGCAGGCGGCGCGCGGACTTTTATCGACGTGCTGACAGACAAAATGAAGGATGCGGACAATCCATTCCGCGTCTCGCGCTTGACCGACGGCACTTACAAGCGCGGCGAGAAGATGGTGTTGTAAAAGATATAGGACGCGGATAAACGCGGATGAACACGGATAAAAAACTTTTTCCTTTTGATTCAAAACCTATTCCATCAGTCTGTCATACATTTGAAATGAAATAAAAAGATTAGTGAAGATTCGCGTGATTAGTGGGTATTATTTTGAAATCAGCGTTAGTCCGCGTTCATCCGCGTCCCATTATGAGGAGGAATCATGAACACATCGCAAATACCGCGTTATCCCGTGACGATTGACGGCGAGACAACGCAAATCGGCACGGCGAATGAATTGTCGATTGCGCTCGACGTGCTGAACGGTCAGAGTGATCGCGCGATTCTGGAGCAGTTGCGACCGCACCTCGCAGAAATCGTCGGCGGAGCGACGGGCTTTACGAACGCGATGCGCTCGCTCGAAACAGAGAATCAACTTTTCTTGATCGATGCGATTGGCAACCAGTTGGCGAACGTTATTCAGCAAGCGCGGTATCTCCGCGACCTGCTCGCCGCGTTAGCCGAGGAACAAGTCGAACAACGCTTGATCGAGACGCTTGGAACGGATGGACTGCGCGCGCTCATCATCACGCCAACGGAATTGGGCGAGGTGCTAGAATGGATTTACGGCAGCAGTGATCAACGCGTCATCGATTTGCTCGGCGCAGATTATTTGCGGCGCATGATTCGCAACGGCGTTGACCTGGGTCTCGTGCTCAACGGTTTGGAAGAATCGGGGCAAGCCAATCTTGTCGAAAAAATTGAATGGGCGCGCGTGGCGCAACTCGTCAGCAACGGACGCGACCTGGCTTTTCTGATGCGTGCCTTGCCCGCGTCGCTCAGCGCGTCGCTGATCGATCAATTCACGCGCGAGCAACTCATCGACTTGATCGGCAACAAATTGGACTGGGCATATTTGTATGAACGACTCGAACCATCGGAAGTGAAAAACCTCTTCGACAAGATCGGAGCGAAATAAAATGCCACACGAACAAATCACGACCTGGAAACGCGATCCAAGCAAACCTGGGTCGCTTGGACGACTCAAGGGAAGCAAATATCGCATGATCGACGCGCACCTGCACGTCATCAATTTTATTCAAGAAACGCCGGGCGGCGAAGCGTTGTTGTATTACATGGACCAGGCGAACATCGACAAGTCGGTGATCTTTGGATTGCCGGTGAGCAAACTTTGGGCGGAGTATGATCGCGAGCCGCCGGACTATTACCTCGCCAACGATTCGCCGTGCTATTACTACGGCTATACCGATGTCATCCTCGCCGAAATGGTGCGCGCGCTGTCGTCATCACAACAAGATCGATTGTATCCGTTGATGTGCGGATTCAATCCGGTGGATCGATACGCGGTTCGACATGTCGAGCGATTGTACGCGCAATATCCGGACGTGTGGAGCGGCATCGGCGAAATGCTTTTGCGACACGACGATTTGACCGCCTTCACGTACGGCGAAAACGCGCGCGCAAATCATCGCGCGTTGTATCCGATTTACGAATTTGCGGGACAGTACGATTTGCCGGTGCTCATGCATCAGAACGTCACGTCGGTGACGAAGAGCGATCACCCCGTTTATTTGCACGAACTCGAAGAAGCGGTACGCGAATTTCCACGCACGCGATTCATCTTCGCGCATTGCGGCATGTCACGCCGCGTCAACGTCCCGTTCTATTATCAAATGGTCGACCGCTTGCTCGCGCAATATCCCAATCTCTGCGTCGATTATTCGTGGATCGTTTACGACGTGGTGATCTGTCTCAATGGCAAGCCCGATCCAAACTGGGTCGCGCTCACCGAAAAGTACAGCGACCGCATCTGTCTTGGTTCCGACCTGGTCACCAAGTTCGAGCGGCTGGGTCCAGAGTTGCAGCGGTACGATGTGTTTCTCGATCAACTCAGCGAGACCGCGCGTGCGAATGTGTGCTGGCAAACCGCCGAGCGCATCTACGGCGGCAACAAGGGCAAGGTGAAAAACACGCAACCGCGTATGGTACCGGAATGGAATAAGGTGATGGCGTGATGTTGTAGAGACGTTGCATTGCAACGTCTCTACCATTTTTGCACAAATCTCGTTTTCGCAATAGAATTGCAATAGATTTGCGATAAGAATGAGGTTTGCCATGCTGGAACTCGCCATTATGCTCGAAGGACAAAACGGACTCAACTGGGAACGTTGGCAGAGAATTGCGCGCGCGGTCGAAGACCTGGGATTCGTCGGACTGTATCGCTCCGATCACTACACCAACGGCTCGCCGCCCGACCAAGCATCGCTTGAACTCTGGGTCTCGCTGACCTGGCTCGCGTGCAACACCCAGCGCATCGAATTCGGTCCGCTCGTCACGCCGATGTCGTTTCGCCATCCGACGATGACCGCGCGAATGGCAAGCGCGGTGGACGATTTGTCAGGCGGGCGATTGACGCTGGGACTCGGCGCGGGCTGGCAAGAGCGCGAGCATCACAACTACGGCTGGGAACTATTGGAGTTGAAGGAACGTTTCAAGCGCTTTGAGGAAGGTGTACAAGTCATCGAGCGATTGCTGGTGAGCAATACGCCCGTAAACTTCAACGGACAGTATTATCGTTTGACCGATGCGATACTTTTGCCGCGACCGAAACGTCCTATCCCGATTCTGATTGGCGGCAACGGCGAAAAACGCACACTCTCTTTTGCCGCGCGCTATGCCGACGAATGGAACGCGACGTTTCAAACGCCAGAAAATTTTGCGCGACTCAGCACCCGTCTCGATGAATATCTTGCTCAACCTGACGGCGAGCCGCGGATGGTTCGTCGCTCGATGATGACGGGTTGCATCTTCGGCAAGGACGAGGTTGCCTTGCAAAATAAAATCGCGGCGCGCGGACGAACCATCGATCAACTGCGCGAGCGCGGCATCGTCGTCGGCACGGCGTCCCAGGTTGTGGAGCAACTCGGGAAAATATCGGAGGCAGGTGTCGAACGCGTGATGTTGCAGTGGCTCGACCTGGACGACATCGATGGATTGGAAGCGATGGCAAAGAGCGTATTGGGGCAAGTAGACAGGTAAACAGGTAGACATGTGTCACATGTTTACTTGTTTACCGCATGGGTTCTAACGATGAAATTCACAGCAGTCACTTTCGACGTTGGCGGCGTGCTGATGAGCACGGATCGCGAGTACGTCGCGCGCGAATATGTCGCGCTGGCTCACGCGCGCGGCGTCACGCTCGATTTTGACGCGACGTTTCGGATGTATAGCACGCTCGACGATGAAATTCCTGCGCGGGCGCGCATGGCGCCGCCGCTCAGTCTCGACGCGCGCGCGGGGGAAAATTTTTGGAAGTCGCTCTTCGCCGATGGCTGGGCGCGCCTGGGACTCGCGCCGGACGATGCGGTGGTCAATCGATTGTACACCATGTTTTGGCGCGGCGATTTCAATCGCGTGTTCGACGATGTACACCCCACCCTTGCGACGCTCAAATCGCGCGGTATGCATCTGGGCGTCGTCACGAATTTTCCATCGAGTTGCGAACAAGTTTTGCGCGCGCTCGACATCGCCAACTATTTTTCATTCTTGGCTGTGTCGGCAATCGTCGGCGCAGAAAAACCCGACCGCGCGATTTTCGATCACGCGGCGCAGTTGGCGCATCGACCTATTAATGAGCTGGTGCATGTGGGCGATAGCACGCACGCTGATATCGAAGGCGCGCACGGCGCGGGCTGGAATGCGATCTTGCTCGACCGCGACAATTGGTATCCCGATTATTCCGTCGTCCCGCGCGTGCGGCGATTGACGGAGTTGATTGTCCTGGTGTAAATTTCCTCGCATGTCATTTCGAGGAGCGATCTTGGCGACGAGAAATCTCGAATTCGCAATCAAAGATTTCTCGCTCGGCTCGAAATGACAGAAAGCTAAGGGTGAACTTGATGATCCAAACCATTTCCACGTTCGTCAGTTACTTTGACGGCATCCGCAGCCGGACGCTGAATTACATCAACACCCTTCCGACTGACAAAATCGATTGGTCGCCGCGCGAGGGCGAGTTGACGTGCGGCGATATTGTGCGCCATCTTGCGGCGGGCGAAAAAATGTTTTGCGGCGTGGTCGCCGAAGGACGCTGGGTGTACATCGGACACGAAAAAAATCTTGCCGCTACGCACGAGGAATTGATCGCCTATCTCAAAACCATCCATGCTGATTCGATGAGCGCACTGCGCGCGGTCGATGATTCGCAGTTGACTCAATTGCGTCCCGCGCTCAAAGGCGGCTCGGTCAAGGCGTGGCGCTGGCTTATGGCGATGGTCGAACACGAAGTGCATCACCGTAGCCAATTGTCATCGTATCTTTCGTTGATGGGCATCACGCCGCCGCACATTTACGGATTGGGAATCGAAGATATTGTCGCTCTGACAACTACATGAAGGTTGACAGGTAGACAAGAAAACAGGTAGACCCGTTCGCTCCAGGTCTACCTGTTTCCTTTTCTCCTTGTTTACTTGGACAAGAATCTTCGCGCGGCTTCCGCCATCAGTGCCGCACCAGTCGGCAACACGTTTTCGTCGATGTCGAAGACGGCGTTGTGATGCGGGCGATGCGTGTCGTCTTTTTTCGCGCCAAGATAAAAGAATGCCCCAGGTTTTGCGCGCGCCATATAACTGAAATCCTCCGCGCCCATCGCCATCTCAGCTTCATGCACGCGAGCGGCTCCGATTAAATCGGTCGCCATCGCGCGCACAAATTCTGCCATCGTGGCGTCGTTCACGGTCGCGGGATAACCCCGAGTGATTTTGAGGTTATAGTCACCGCCCAGGGCGCGCGCAACCGCGAACGCTTTTTCGAGATCGGCGAACAATTGCTCGCGAACGGATTCTTCAAAACTCCGAATCGTGCCGCCCATGCTGACGGAACCTGGGATGACGTTCAGCGCCGCGCCCGCGTGAATCGCGCACACGGAAATCACGCCGGACTTGACCGGATCGATCCGCCGCGAGACGATGCCGTGAATCGCGTTGACGACTTGCGCGGCGAGCCAGATCGGATCGACGGCTTCGTGCGGATATGCGCCGTGTCCGCCCACGCCGATGATCTCTCCTTCGAACATATCGGCAGCCGCCATGAACGGTCCCGCGCGAACGGTCACTTGATCGGAGGGCATTGTGCTAATGACGTGCATGCCGACGACGGCATCGACATCGTTCAGCGCTCCGGCTTGCACCATCAATTTGCCGCCGCTGTTTCCATTGCCATCCGAGTTTTCCTCTGCCGGTTGAAACAGCAACTTGACCGTGCCTTTCAATTTGCCTTGCTTGAAATCCTCGCTCAACAGTGTCGCTGCGCCGAGCAAACATGCGGTGTGCGCGTCGTGCCCGCACGCGTGCATCACGCCTGGGTTCTGCGATTTGTATTCGACATCGTTCGCCTCACGAATGGGCAGCGCGTCCATGTCGGCGCGCAAGGCAATGCGCGGCTCGCCTTCACCCAGGTATGCCACGACGCCGGTCTTGGCGACGCCGGTTTCGTACTCGATGCCCAGGTCGTGCAAGGTTTCCGCGACGCGTTGCGCCGTGCGAACTTCTTGAAACGCCAATTCGGGATGGCTGTGTAAATCGCGGCGGATTGAAATCAGTTTGTCTTTCATCGCGTGCGCGCGGGTGAGGTAGGTCATTGGAAACTCCGAACGTAAGATTATTCGAGCAAATGATCAATTTCAATTCCATCATCGAGTTTATCCCAATACACGGCAAATCCATGCGGCTCAATGTGCCATTTCTTGCGCTGTGCTGGCGTCGCTCGTTCCAGCCATGGAAATCGCGAGAGTGGCACTCCAATTTCGCGTCCGTCGGCAAGAACAATGTAAAGCAACATCTTATGGAATTGGATGTTCAATAATCTGTTTTGATTGTGACCCATAGTCCGTAGATTTATCAACCACAGAATAGTATTATAGCGTTATGCAAAAACAGTCCCCCATTACCAAACGATTTGGAGAGCGGGTGCGTTTGCTACGCCAAAACCGCAAACTGTCTCAGGAAGCTTTCGGAGAAATCGGCAACTTGGATCGCACCTACATCAGTGGGATTGAGCGCGGTGTTCGGAATGTGTCGCTCAAAAATATCGAAGCAATCGCCAATGGATTACGTGTCTCGTTGGCTGAACTATTCAAGGACTTGTAAACCATGCCTACCATCCTTGACCGCTGGGACATCTCACTGGATGAACTGACCGAAGTCGTAGACAGCAATCCAAGTTTACAAGGTTTCTTGGTCGGTTATATCGGTGAACTCAAGCTTCGCAAGATGTGGTTCTCGAACAAGCGCGTCGATCATATCCACAAATTTGACGATCATGACCGACGGCACAAGAACGATATGGCGGTATCGTACAAAGGACACGAGTTTACCATCGAAGTCAAATCCCTCCAAACAAATTCCATTCGGCGTGATGTCGATTTATATCGGGGTAGTTTTCAGTGTGATGCCAGCGATCGTCGAACTGTGGTGTTGCCCAATCGTAGAAAAGTTGAAACCACTTGCCTCTTGGCTGGCGAATTTGATCTGGTCGCAGTAAACCTGTTTGCGTTCCGCCACGAATGGGAATTCGGGTTTGCGCTCAATCGAGATTTGTCGCACACGGAGAGCGCCAAGTACACTCCAGCCCAACGAAAATATTTGCTGGCGACGCTCATGAAAATCAGTCTGCCGCTTCAGCCGCCTTTTGTCGGTGATCCATTTGTTTTGCTGGATCGCCTTATCGCAGAGCGTGGTTCTGTGCGAGTTTTAACAAAGACCAAAAAGTAAGAATGGTTTTTGCGCGCATGAACCTGTTTGAGTAATCGACTCACACTTGCGTTATTGGGGCGCACAAGCACGAACAAATCTTTGGCGTAAAAACCCAGTTTGGCGTACTCGTTGATGATTTCTACGTGCGTTAGATTTTGTTTCCCCGCACTTACTTCATCCTGACATTTGACGATGAAAATTCCCTCGTCACGCAAAATTCGGTGCGCCTCTTTACCTGCCTTGAAATATAAATCGAGCACCGCCGCGTGCCATTTCGGTTCGGTATCACTTCCGTTTCCATCTGAATACGCATTGCGGAAAGCATGATACGAACCCACGCCACTCAAATGTTTCGTGTTTCTTCGTAACAATCCTTCCATGTACGGTGGATCAAGCACCACACAGTCAATCGACCCATCGGTATATGACAATTTGCGAAAGTCCACGCCCGTTTTGAGATCACTGGCTATAAGAACGTATTTGCCTTTGGGCACGTTTCGCCAAAAAACACCCAAGCCGTAGGTCACATCAGCAACGACCGAACCTTTTGGCACGTGAAGTTCCAAAATCTTTGGAAATAAATCGGCGTTGGTGCCAATATGTGCGGACTGAAGGACATCGGAAGTGGCAATGCCGCCCTGCACACGTTTTTTGGGCGAATGCGTTTCCGCGGTGTCTGCGGTCGGTTCTTGATCGAGAAACAAATCGAGTTGGCGGTCTTTGATTATTTTCACTTTGGTTTTGCGCTCGCTCATTGCTATTTTCCCCTGTTTCTCAATATGGCTAATAGCATTATAGCACAACCCGATACTTTGGCTATCCTCTTATCACCCTCAACACTTCGGGCAACAATTTCTGCGTCGTTGCCAACGCTTCCTTTGCGTGGATCGTGACGTTGCCTTGCCAATCGCCAAAGTAACCGCCCGCTTCCTCCAGAATCGGCGGGAACGGTCCGCAATCCCACGCGCTCATAATCGGATCGAGCATCACCTCAGCGCGTCCTGTGGCAACGGCGAGATAACCATACGCATCGCTCCAGCCCGCGTGAAAGTAGGTCGCTGCTTTGAGACGCTCCCATTCGGCGGCGCGATGGTGTTTATCGAAACTGGCAACGTCCGAGTGCGCGACGAAGGCGCGCGACAAATCCGGCGTCTCTGAAACGCGCGCGCGGCGACCGTTCCACCAACAACCTTCGCCGCTTGCCGCTGCGATGATTTCATTCAGCGCAGGAAAATTTGCGACGCCGACCTGCACCTTGCCGTCGATTTCCAAGCCGATCAACACGCCGTACAAAGGCACGCCGCGCGTGAATGCTTTTGTTCCATCAATTGGATCGATGAACCAGCGATGCGTCGCTTGCGCCGATTGCTTTTCGCCAAACTCTTCGCCGATAATCGCGTGGTCAGGATAATACTTGTCGATGCGAATGCGGATCAGTTCTTCGGCTTTTTTATCGGCGAGCGTGACGGGTGTATCGTCTGACTTGTAATCAGGACGAATCTTGGTTTGAAAATATCCCAGCGTGAGTCGTCCCGCGAGGTGCGCGGTTTCAATGGCGAAGTCGAGATAGGTGCGGAGTGGTTCGGACAATGGATGCTCCTGGTTCTGATATTTTCCAGATACCAAGTTTCTCCCCTTCGGGGAAACCTGGTATCTATCGTTATTCTACACGCATTGCGATTACTTGCCAAGCGGTGGATACAACTCTTTATAATAGAACACGGTCGTCCCAAACTTGACCGGGAAATTATTGTTCCACGTTCCGTGACCCAGGTTCATCTGCAAGCCGTTTTGAAATCGAAACGCGGACGTGTCGTTGAAATAGCGAAAGATGGTGGCGTAACCATCTTTGCCATCCTTGTAGCGCAGGATTCCGCCAAAGGGACGATTCGATCCGCCACTGGGACTGGTGTAGCCGCGATTGAAATAGAATCCGCCGTCCGCCCAGTCCTCGTGCCCGCCATAAATACGATCTCTGCCCATTCCGTCGAGCAAATGCAAATTACCTTCGAGATAACCCATCGTCCACGCACGCTTGACCGGGTCTTCGGCGGCTGGATTTTTCGGATCCACGATTTTTGGAATGCTGTCTAGTCCCTGGTCTTCGCTCACCAGCACCAAGCCAATCAATTTTCCATCGCCTGGTAGATCCACGAGATAGTCGGGTCCATAGACCGAAAGTTTTTCTGGCTCGCGATATTGGACACGTAGTTGCGTGTTGCGTGTTTCGTTCGAGGCGGCAAGACGCACGGTAAAGGGTATCGGCGTTGCGCTCTTGTTTTCGATTTCAATGGTCATGCCGTTTTGAAAGGGCAGAGGCAAGTTTGAATAGAAGATAAAACTGTCTGCCGATTCGACAATGCCGAGTGGCGCGGAGCGATGCAACACGAGTTGATTCTGGTCGCCGAAGAATGCAATCAGCGGCGCGTAGATGCCAACGTCGTTGCCATATTTGATGCGAAGCCATAACTGCTTCGCGTCAAATTTCGCGTCGCGCGGAATCGTAAATTGCAATGCGCTAACCGTGCCTGCGCCATTGAAACGAATCGACGCAGGGACATTCGCATCGGATTGTAAATCAAACGCGCGTTGACCATCCAGCGTAGCGAGATAATTTTCTGGACGCGAAACATTTGCCGCAAGCCGCGTCATTTCCGCAATCGGAAGATCGGATGCGGCGAATGATTTTACGCGCATAGTGTCTGAAAATCGGACGCCGCTTGCCATGAACCATTTCGGTTTTTTGCTTCCATTGTAAAGCAGAACGCGCAAATGTTTTTGGTACGGAATCGGCACGATGGTACCGTTCGAGCCGTACTCGCGATGCCGCCACGTGAGAATCTGCGCGAGTTCGGGCGTGAGCCCGAGCGCCTTGCCCGAAAACCAATCGATGATCGCGCCATCGTACGCGATCTTGTCGTCGACTTCGATGCGGAGCGTTCCCAGTTTATCGAGGTTGCCCCATTCGTTGAACAGATTCATGTCGGCGATGGGACCCACGTTCTTGCGCGATTCTTCTGTTTCGAGCATCCACACGGCGTCTTCGGTAAACCACAGTTTGTCCATCACGCCAGGACCTTTTCGATCCGCGAGGAGGTACGCTTGGGATTCTTTGCCCGCCGTGTCGCGCACGGTGGTATAGCCGTAAGGATTCCAAGTGCCGTTATCGTCTTGGTACATGAAAAAGGGCGATTCCCAGTTTTCCAACTCGCTCCAAAAATCCCAGTAGCTCACACCACCCAACGGCTGGGCATACTGATCAACATTCAGCGAGTTGTTCGTCCACGGCTTGGCAGCGATGATGGTGTCCCAGGTTTGATTGGTGAGGTAATCGCGGAGAAAATCGAACGCGGTGTAAATCGACGTTGTTACGGTGATGGTCGACGGCGGAATCGCTTCGATTGTGACGGAGCGAATGGGCGTTGGCGTGGCGATCGGTGTTTGCGCGGCAGTCGGACTGGGAGAAGCAACCTGGGTCGGTATTCTTGTCGGAGTGGAGATGACGACTAGCGCAGTTGGAATGTCCGCCGCGCGTTCGACGAGCGGCGTGGGCGCAGGCAGATTGGGCTGACTGCACGAGACAAGAGCAAATGCGATTCCGATCAATAAAACAGGAAGAATTTTGCGCGAATCGATCATCAACTCCCCAACTGCTCGCGAATCCACGCAATGTGTTCTTCGTAGTGTCCGTACGTGTTGCCAACAATCCAACCCAGGACAGGATTTTGCTCGTCCGCGCCGTTTTCGTTTGGCTGAAAATGCGAATATGGTTTAAGCAAGTCGGCATCGGATAGTTTCGCCAGTTCGCCAAGCAGTTCCATATGCGCGGTGTGAAATAAATTCCGCGCGTCTTGTGCCGAACGATCTTTATTCTGCGCGAAAATTTGCGCGTTTAATTCATCGGCATTGGTCGGTTCGGGATTGCCAGGGGTCATGCCGCGCATTGGAAAACGCGGTTCGCCGCATAAAAGCGTGACCACGCTCAACTCCCACACCGCCAAATGAATCAAATGATCCTTGATCGCCCAGCCGTCTTTGCGCGGCGCGCTCAACTCGGCTTCGCTCAACGTGACGCTCCATGTTTCCAGGTCTGCGCGTCCACGCGCGATGCGCGTGAACAGCTCGGAGACTGTCGATGGTTCTTGGGATGACATGATCTTGCCCCTTCAAGAAACCTGGTTTCTCGAATTCACGACAATGCCGCCTTTTGAATCTTGAACAATTCTGATATTCCATCGCGCGCAAGGTCAACCAATCGATTCATCGATTCGCGCGAATACGGCTCGCCTTCCGCTGTGCCTTGCACTTCGATGAACTTGCCCTCGTCAGTCATCACGACATTGAAATCGACTTCAGCGCGCGAGTCTTCTTCGTAGCACAGGTCGAGCATCTCTTCACCGTTGACGATACCAACGCTGATTGCCGCAACCTGGGTTTTGATCGCGCGCGGCGATGCTGTTTTTTCGGCGATCATTTTTCGCAATGCAATCACCGTCGCGACGTATGCGCCTGTGATCGACGCGGTGCGCGTGCCGCCGTCGGCTTGAAGCACGTCGCAATCGATAGTGATCGTGTTTTCGCCGATCAGTTTCAAATCGACTGCCGCGCGGAGCGAGCGACCGATGAGTCGTTTGATTTCTTGCGAACGCGAACTGGGTGTAGTCTCGCGTTGCGTGCGCGTATGCGTCGCGCGCGGCAGCATCGCGTACTCGGCGGTGAGCCAGCCCTGTCCGCGCCCATCGAGCCAGCGCGGAATGCCCGGCTGAACGGTGACCGCGCACAGCACGCGCGTCTTGCCCGCTTCAATCAGCACGCTACCTTCTGGGTAATCGATATAGCCCGGCGTGATTTTCACCGGGCGAAGTTCGTTGTTGCGGCGGTTGTCGATACGCATGGGTCAGTCCTCAGTCGACAGTCAACAATCGACAGATGATTATTGATGCTCCGCCAGGAATTTTGCGAGCGCGGCGTTGAATTCGGCGGGGCGTTCGATGGGCGTGGCATGGTGCGAATCTGGGATGACGACGAGTTGCGCGTTCGGCATGAGTTTGATGTACGCTTCCTTGACGGCTACGGGCGAATAATCTTGATCGGCGGCAATGATGAGCGATGGGCATTTAATTGCGCCGAGTTGCGCGATGACGTTCCAGTCGAGCATGGAGCGCGTGGCTTCGATATATGCCTGTGGATCGTTCTGTGCCCAGCTTTCGACAAAGGACTCGCGCAAGGCAGCGTGTTCTGGCTTGGGGAAAAGATTTGGCGCAAGCGCTTGTCCCATCGCGCGCATGCCCATTTGTTGCACGATACCAACGCGGCGGTCGATTTCGGGCTTGACCTGGGCGGGGTCGCCCAACGTGGGCGCGCTGTTGACGATGGTCATCGTCTTGACCTGGGTCGGATGGTCGATGGCGAATTGGAATGCGATACCACCGCCCAACGAAATGCCGACGATGTGCGCGGACGCGATGCCTAACGCTTGGAGCAGACCTGCCAGATCATCCGAATATTGCGACAGGGTATACGGTCCTGCGGGTTTGTCGGATTGACCGTGTCCGCGCAAATCGAACGTGATGACCTTGAACGATTTGGCAAATTCGGCGACCTGGGGTTCCCAGTCGCGCGTGCTTGAACCCAGACCGTGAATGAACACGAGTGGTTGTCCTTCGCCGTGAATTTCATAGTACACGTTGATGTTGTTTGCTAGTTGCTTGGGCATGGGAGGGACTCCTTTGTCGTAGAATTCAGAAGCCAGTAGTCAGTAGTCAGAAGATTAAATGCAAGTGGGCAAGTTTGACGGATGGTTCGCACTAATAGTTCGCGAGTCGGCTAGAAGTCGACTTGGTGCTCATTCAGCCGCCGGTGTCAACCACGACCAGGTTAGGCATCGCGGTTCATCCATTCACGTTCGCGAATACTTTTCACCCAGGCGGTGCTATCTTTCAAGTCTTTGCGATTGCGCCACATTCCAATGAATGGCTCTTTTGCCAGCTTGGTGCGTTTGGTTGTACTAGTGACGCGTGAAGATGCAGAGCGAGTATGCAAAAAGGAGATGAAATCGGCGACTTGTTGTTGCAGTTCAGGCGGCAGAGTGTCATAGTCTCGCCAGATTTTTTGCGCTTTCATAACTTTTCTCCAAGGGGTCTATGTTTACCGAGTATACAACGTTCCGAGCGTTTCGCCAACCATGATTGAATTGGAAACAGGGTGTGTGCAAAGTCAGCAGACTGTCACTTCGAGCGGAGCGAAAAGTCTCACCGGTCGGCGAACCGAGATTTCTCGACGCAAAAGCGGCGTCTCGAAATGACATGGCGAGGTTG
>Ga0334722_10001732_pt1 | contig 26279 bp, 1 predicted proteins | sample C3_bottom_MG_FD_207210 | JGI IMG/M metagenome (GOLD analysis project Ga0334722, IMG submission 207210) | Sediment microbial communities from Yellowstone Lake, YNP, Wyoming, USA - C3_bottom | ecosystem: Environmental > Aquatic > Freshwater > Lake > Sediment | place: USA: Wyoming | collected... | reverse complement strand
CGCGCTTCAGAACGCCATAACCACCGGTAAGACCGCCAACTATCTGATAGCGCCGTGGGCTTACGACCTGGCCCAGAACAGGGAATACGGTGCGAACGTCGGGGACTCGACATATGTCCCCGTCAACGTCGGCAGGATAATAAGTTTCGACAATGAAAAACCTACCGCGGTGGCCACTTCCCCGGTGCTCGGCGCCAACCTGAACGGCGGCACTACTATCTACGGCACGGTCAGCGACAATATCTCGGGAGTTTCCGGTATCGTAACCAAGGTCCTGGTGTCAGTAAAGGCCCGGGGCGCGTTCAACGCCTACTGGATGGGCACCTATAACAATACGATCGCCGACTGGGACACCGACATCGTGAATAAGTACACCCACTGGAGCACCGCGACCTATGCCGGCGGAACTTCCTGGTCCATCCCCCTGCCGGACCTCAGCCCGGTCAATAACTCCAGGATCTCCGTGTGGGCGCGTGCGGTGGACCAGGCGGGCAACTGGATGGACGCGCCCAGCATAGCGCAGTTCGACGCCAACCAGAGCACCGCGGGTACCGCGGCCTACTATTTCACCTTCGATAACAGCAACCCGGTGACCAGCGTGACCGTTCCGGCTTCCTACGCCCTGCAGGTTTCCACCGCCCTGTTCACCGGCCAGGCCGTGGAGCCCGGTTCCGAGCCCAGCGGCGTCAGCGGCGTAAAAGTGCGCTTGAGAAAGTCCGGCGGTTCCTACTGGGACTTTTTCGGCAAGGTCTGGGGCGGAGCCAACACCTTCTACGACGTCAGCACCTTCGGTTCGCCGGTGTGGACCCGCGACGTGGGCGATATAACCGCCCTGGCGGACGGCTACGAGTACTACATAAACCACTACGCCAAAGATAATGCCGGCAATAATCTTCTCGGCACCTCTTTCTCCACTTTTACCTTTATAGTCGACCTGACCACGCCGACCTCTAAGATCACCTTCCCGGTGGACGGCAGCTTCATCGGCTCGGTGCCCAACATCACCGGCACGGCCGACGACAGCGTGGAGAACCTGCATAGCTGGGCCGCGCCGCAGAATTTCGAATCCGGCATAAGCACTTCCGTGGCCGGCGCGGTGCAGGTCGGCCTGCGCAATTTGAGCGGCTTCTGCCCCAGCCCCACGGTCACTATCCAGCAATGCTGGTGGGGCGGCGCGGCCTGGCTGAATAACCAGGCCGGGGTGAACTGGCTTAACGCCGCATATGCCGGCGCGTCGAGCGGCACCTGGAACTATACCCTGTCCGGCGCCGTAGTGGACGGCACCACCTACTACGCCGTGAGCCGCGTGAAAGATATCGTGAACAATGTTCAGACCGCTTATACGACCAACTACTTCACCGGCGACACGACGCCGCCCACTTCGAAAGCCCTGGTCCCGACCCTCACCGTTTCCTCGGTCCTGGCGATCACCGGCACCGCTCAGGATACCTACCCCGGCGAACTGATGAATTCCGCCGTGGTGGAAATTTCTCTGAAACAGACCACCCAGAACGGCGCGGTGGTCAGCAAGTGTTATAACAACCTGACGAACGCTTTCGAGAGCTGCCCTGTGGCGGCCTATCCGGCCAACAGGATCTGGTTCTCCACCGGGACCACGGCCAATCCGACCGGCCAGCCGGCGGCCTGGAGCTGGGATACTTCCGCCATAAACTGGGCCAATGAGAGCGACTACAACGTGATAGCTCTCGCCGTAGACAAGGCGGGCAATAAAAAGGCGAAACCCGGGACCGAGACGGCCGATATAAATTTCTATGTGCGCACGCCCGCCGCGGACACCGTGATAACCCTGCCCGAGGGCCCCGATGACCGGAACTATAGAGTGACCGACATCTCCAAGATCTCCGGCGGCGGCACGAACCTGAGGGCGGTGGACGCCGTGCAGGTAAGGCTCAAACGCCTCATCGGCAACGCCAGCTGGTGGTACGAACCGACCAAGCAGTGGGTCAACGTGGACACCTATACGTCCGTGGATTATCCCGTGGATACCTGGCAGCAGAACATAACCGCCGCCTCGGCGTTCACCGTGAATAACGCCTCGTATACTATTTCGGTCGCGGGTTTCAACTCGGTGGCCGAGATGGAAAATCCTCCCACGGAGAGGAGGATAGTCATAGACACCACGACTCCCACCGGCGTGATACTTGCCCCTACCGGCATGTACATCAGGAACATACCGACGATAACCGGTACCGCCACCGACCCCGGAAATATCACGCAGCCGTCGCTGCAGAAGGACTTCGGCGGCAATGTGTACATCAGGATAAAGGACATAGAGAGCGGTTATTACTGGATCGGTTCCAGTTTCTCGGCGACCGGCGAAATAAATATAGAAACGCAATACGACCCCGCTACCGTGGTGTCCTGGTCTTCCGCGACGGCGGTCAATGCCGCGTTAAGGGACGGGCGGCGCTACCAGGTGTTCCTGCTCCCGAAGGATAAAGCCGGCAACATGGAGTCCGACGTCAACAGCATGGTCAAGACCGCCGAAATGCGGTTCGACACCACGACGCCCAGGTCCGGCCTGGAATTCCCGGCGAACCGCCAGATCTTCAGGAGCCTTTCCACTATCAGCGGCACGGGCTATGACCCGGTCGGTTCCAATAACCCCTTCTATAAGTCCGACCTGGACCGCGTGGAGGTGCAGATCTACTACCCGGACGGCCCCGGCTACTGGAACGGAACCAACTTCCTGGTCAATGTGTCTTCGTTCAATATAGTTTCCGGGACCGATACCTGGACTTACACGCCCCCGGGCCTCTCGGCCGCGCTCGTCAGCGGCGCGTACTATATAGTGCAGACAAGGGCCGTCGACCGCGCCGGCAATACGCAGAACGGGTTCTCGGACTACGTTTCTTCCAGAACTTTCATAGTGGATAAAACGCCTCCCGGTTCCACCATCACTCAGCCGCTGAGCAACGGCAAGTACAAACCATCCGCCCTTACCGGCGCCTCGGCGCTTAACGGCAACGCCACCGATCCGGCGCTGCCTTTCGCCCCGGACCAGTTGAACCGGGTGCAGATCAACCTCAGCTATCTGGAAGGGAGCACCACTTATTACTGGAACGACGCTACCGGCCTGTTCGACGCCGGTATTTCCTCCACCACGGCCTGGTCGACCGCCACCGGCACGGCTACCTGGACATATTCTTTTACCGGCGTCGGCGGGGTGGGCGGTTTCGGCAACTGGATCTCGGACAGGAACTACACTTTGATGACCCGGTCTTTCGACAAGGCCGAGCCCATGGACGCCAACGGCGGCAACATGCAGGATCCTCCCACCATCTACAATTTCGTGGTGGACGGCACCCCGCCGGTTTCGAGGATCTCTACGCCGACGGCCAATAGTTATATCCAGAGCTCCCTGGCCCAGATAGCCGGCACCAGCTATGGCGGTGTTTCCGGCCTGAACACCGGCACCTCCGGCCTGAAAATAAATATCTCGTATATAGCGGGGACCGACACCTGGTACTGGAAGGGGACCACGGCGCTCGGCTGGAGCTCGGGCTCCGTTATCGCGCTGCCGGTGAATTTTACCGCGTCCGCCTCCACCATAACCTGGAACTATCCGCCGGTGGGGCTGGATATGCCGAGTTTCTCCATACATAACCAGCTCTACAGTTTCGCCGTGGCCGGCCTTGACCAGGCGGGCAACCAGGAAACCGTTTATGTAAGTTCGGTCACTTCGGACCTGAATTATCCCACCGTAACTATCTCCACTCCCATGGCCGGGACCGGCGGTTTCTACAGCGACGTGAGGCCCATAACCTCCATCACCGGTAATTCCGTAGACGCTCCGGCCGGCATCGTGCCGCCCATAAAGGTGGAGATATGCAAAATGCAGCCCGACCGCACCGTGGAGACCAGATGGAACGGTTCCGCGTGGGTGGTCACCGCGTCCACCCAGCTGATAGTGAACTCCCTGAACCCCTGGGACATTAACGCCCCGGCTTTCGGGACCAACGGCCCCAACAAGCGCTATAAAGCGGATATGTGGGCTATCGATAACGCGGGCAACACCCTGAACCTGGGCACCACGTACAGGGATTTCATATACGACACCAACAGGCCTTCGTCCACCATCCTTACGCCCAGCCTGGCCTATCATAACAAGGCGCAGATCACCGTGCTGAACGGCACCGCCGTGGACTGGGTCAGGTTCTCCACGGAATCCTATTCCGGTATGACCCCTGCCGGCATGGAAATGCAGATAGTGGACGTCACCGGCGGCAATACCAAATACAACGGCTCCGGCGTTTTCAACGGCAACGACACCTGGCTGGCGCTCAACACCACGTACTACGGCAACAACGACGCGCAGTTGGGCGTGAAATTGAGTTCCGCCGCCTCCTGGTCGTATCCGCCGGCCGGCGACACCTGGCCGACCACCCTGACCGAGGGGAGCGTGTATAAGATCAGGGTGCGGGCCACCGACCGTTCCGGCAACGTGGAGGATTACGCCAACAATGAGAAGCAGTTCACTTACGATAATTCGGCGCCGACCACGACCGTAACCGTGCCCGAGGCCCTTTCCTACACCGCTCTGCCGTCCATCTCCGGCACGGTCTCGGAACTCGGTTCCGGCATAAATCCCGTGGACGGCATACAGCTAGTGCTCATGCGCAACGCCGACAGCGCCTATTGGGACGGCAATGTGTGGATCAGCACCGGTTTCACGGCGGCCACCAACTGGAGGAACGCCACCACTATAAACCCGACTTCCTGGGCTTACGCGGACGCCAACCTTAACACCGACTTCAATACGCTTACCCAATCCAGGTCCTTCACCGTCTATGTGAGAGGCAAGGACGTGGTGGGGAACAAGAACACCCCGGATACCCCGGCCCCGGCCTCCGGCGGGATCGCATTCAAGATGGACCGCTATATACCCGTTTCCAGGTCCACCTATCCCGCCGTGGGCGCCATCGGGGCGGGAACGACCATTTACCTGAACGCGCCTATTGCGAACATCTCGGGCACGGCCATAGACTCCCCGATCGACTTCGGTTCTCCGTCGGGACTGAATAACGTTTACGTAAGGGTGCGGCGTTATGATTCGCTCGGCACCCCCTGTTATTACAGCATCTCCGACGGTTACTGGGTCGCCAACCCCCTCCCGGACTGGATGCCCCAGGATGCCGGCACCCTGGCTTCCTGGGTGAAAAATTTCTCGATCCCCGTCTCTTCCGGCGTCAACGGAGGCGACTGCTACAACCTGGCCGATAAAGGCAGCGGCTTCAGGTTCGAAGTCCAGTCTTACGCCAGGGACAACACCCAGCCGGTCTACGGCGGTCCTAATACCGAAGTGGCCTACGCCACCGCCACGTTCGTGGTGGACTTTACCACTCCCACGGCGGCTATAACCGCTCCGCTGCACGGCACTTTCTTCAAGTCGCTGTCCACCCTGACCGGCAACGCCGTCGACCCGCTGCCCTTCGCCAACGCCGTACCGAGCGGCCTGAACACCATCTGGATGGAGCTCGCGGATACCGGCAGGGCCCCGAACCAGTACTGGACAGGGACGGCCTGGACCACGACTTACAGTTCCTTCCCCGTCACTACCGCGGGCAGCTGGAGCGTGGGAGCGTCCTCGCTGCCCGTCGCCGGCGCCGGCGCGACTTCCTGGTCGGTTGGCCGCTCGAGCGCCACTTTCGTCATGAAGGTGAAGGTCACGGATAAGGCCGGGAACTATTCCAACTTCAGCGTTAACCAGTCCACCTTTACGCTGGACCTGGTCAACCCGGCTTCATGGATCACCACGCCGGCCGCCGAAGGCGCCTCTTATACCGTCATGCCGCTGCTCGCCGGTTCGGCCACCGACTATACTACGGGCGCGATAGCCACCGCGGATATATCGACCGTCCAGGTAAGGATACAGCAGGACCTGGCCGGCCAGGCCGCGGACTGCAGCACCACCACCACCAATAACTGGTATTGGAACGGCTTGACCTGGCAGGTCGGGGAAGCGTGGCTGGGGGTCACTTCGTACGATTCCGGGACCGACGTCTGGAACTTTAATTCCTCAGGCGTGGACTTCAAGGCCCAGTGTTTCTATATAATCAAGTCGAGCGCCGCGGATAACGCCGGCAACGCGCAGCCCTCGGCGAGCTTCGGCAGCAGAAGGTTCAAGTTCACGCCTCCGTCGTCCCTTACCAGGGTAACCGTGCCCGGCGACGCCAGGTACCAGAAAGGCCTCACCGGCATATCCGGCACCGCCAATTCCGACACCGCAAGGGTGGACCTTACGATAAGGAGACTTTCGGACAACCAGTACTGGAATTTCAACACGCCCGGCTGGCAGCCCGGCGCGGCCTCCACCGCCACCATAACGCCGATAGCGCTCAGTTGGAATTACAGCGCCAGTCTGCCGCCGTTCCTGCATAACTCCAGCTATACGTTCACCTCCAAAGGCTATAATTCCTGGGGCGTGGCCGAGGCGGCGCCCTTCACCAACCAGGTCTATTTCGATACGGTCGCCCCGAACGTGGTCATCCAGGTGCCGGACGGCGTGAAACTTTACTATAACAGCCTGCCCAAATTCTCGGGTACGGCCATAGATCCGGCCGGCGTCACTCCGCCGGCCGCCGGCATAGGCTCGGTGTGGGTGGAGGTCAGGGCCGACACCGGGACTTACGGCGGCCAATACTGGAATAACTTCACTTCCACTTTCACCGCCTCCTGGGACCGCTACGTCAGCACGGCCGTATATTACGTGGCGGGCTCCTCGTGGTCGTACACCCTGAGGATCCCGACCGCCGCGCTCATCAACGACGTCCAGTATACTCTCAGGGCCAAGGCCACGGACCTCGCCTATACCGACGGGACATGGGACGGCAGCGAATCGGCTTACTCGGCGCCGGTTTCCTTCAATTTCGACATCGTCACGCCTACGGCCACGGTGACCTCCGTTTCAGCCGGCCAGAAGCGTTCCGGCGTTTCGGTGGCTTCCGGCGCCATCCAGGAACAGCTGGTCCTGGTCAATCTGCTGACCGGCAACCCCGGCATGCAGATCCAGGCGATAAACGTGCATATAAAGAACAACCTGGCGACTCCCCAATACTGGGACGGCTCGGGCTGGAGCCTGACCACCACGGTCTCCACTACGGCGGCCGTATACCAGTCCTCCTGGGCCGCCACGGCAATGCCGCCCTGGGCCGATAACAGCAGTTATACCATGTGGGCCGAGGCGCAGGATAAAGCCGGCAATACGCAGGTCAATTTCACCGGCAACGGCTCGTCGGTGACGTTCACCGTGGATAATTCCCAGCCGGCCGTGGCCGTGATCTCGCCCGCCGCCAATTCCAAGGTGGGAGCGCTGGCCACGCTTACCGGCACCGCCAGCGACCCGAACTTCGCCACCAATTCCGGCATAGCGGCCAAGGAGAACGTCCAGGCCCAGGTCTCCTACCTGTCCGGCAACGACACTTATTATTACGACAACGCGACCGGTTTCTCTTCCTCCACGCTGAACGACACCAATTCCTGGTGGCCCGCCACGCTCTGGACCGCGGCCGGGCCCTCGTCGGGAACATGGACCTATACCCCGGCCGGCCTGCCCACGGCCATGACGGCGGCGGGCGACAAAGCCTACCGCGCGCGCGCCAGGGCGCAGGACAACGCCGTGCCGGTCCCCAACCCGGCCAGCCTCATGGCCAATGTCGCCACGAACGCGAATATCATCTATGACGTGACGCCGCCGGTTTCAAGGATAATGTCGCCTAAGGATGGGGCCATTCTCAGGACGCTGACCTCCGTCAACGGGACCGCCGTGGACAATCTGGCCGGTATTTCCACGCTCGAACAGATAAAAATCAGCATCCAGGAAGTCTCCCCCGGGAACTACGCCTGGAACGGGCTCGGCGGAGGCACCTTTACGGTCACCAGCGAGACCTTTCAGCCGCTGAGCCTGAGCACGCCTTCGCTCGCGGCCTCGTACGTCGCCAGTACCTGGACTTTCACCGCGCCGCTGTTCAGGGACGGCTATAAGTACATACTGAAAGTAAAGGCCGCGGACGACGTGCCGAATACCGAGACCGCTATTTCCTCCGTCACTTTCACCTATGACACGACGCCGCCGGACTCGGTCATCACCTACCCGGTCGGTCTTCCCGACGCGAAGGGTAATTTGAACGTCGTCACTCTTAATATGACCGACGGTATAAGCGGCACCGCTCTCGAGGCTTTCGGCGTCAGATCGGCTTCTGTCTCGTTCCAGGAAGTGGACACCAACCTGTATTACGATCCCTACGCCGTGCCGATAGCGACCTTTAACTCGGTAGCGCAGGTGTGGATGGTGACCGGCCAGCCGACCGGCGGCCCGATCTATAACTGGACCTTCAAGGCGCCGCCGCTGGACAGACTGCAGGACGATAAGGACTACAATATACAGGTCATGGCCAACGACATAGCGGGTACTCCGGGCGTTCCCCATACCGCCACGCGCATAAAATACGACGTCACCAAGCCGCAGTCCAACGTGGCCACGCCGGCCGGAGGCTCTTTCATCAATAACCTGGCCTCGATAACCGGCACCGCGCAGGACCCCAGTTCCAATGTTTTCGGGCCTTCGGGCGTGGCCGGCACGCAGCTCAGTATCAGTTCTGGTACGAATTACTGGGACGGTTCCGGCTGGCTGGGCAGCGAGGTGTGGCTTACCGCCGTCCCCGGCGCGAGCTGGACCAAGAACGACCAGCTGCCCCCGTCCAACAACACCACCGGCCTCAGGGACAGCGCCCTCTATACCATCAAAACGCGCGCCTACGACGTGGCCGGAAATACGCAGACGGTAATACTCGCGGGCAATTCGTTCAGGTTCGACGCGTCCTCCCCGACCGCCTACGTGACGCTGCCGGCGCAGGGCACAAGGTGGGGCTCGCTCCCGACCATAATCGGGACAGCGAACGACGCCTTCAACGTCAAATTCCCGCAGATCAGGATAGCCAACATCCCGGACGTGAAGTACTGGAAGGACGGCGTCGGGACCTGCGGCGGCGTGACGCTGCCGAACTGGGTGGACGCCGCCTGCCCCGGCTTCCCGGAAATATGGAACGTGGCAGTGGACTCCAGGTCCGCCGGCGGCCAGTTCACCTGGAACTACCCGGTTTCCGGCGCCCTGGCTTCGGCCTGGCCCGATCTGGACAATAATCTCAGGATCGACGCCAAGGTCGTGGACGAGGCCGGCAATTATACCGTGGCCAGCTCCACCTTCAGTTTCGACAAGACCGCTCCCGCCTCGGTCGTTACCTGGCCGCCGGTCAACGGCGTCACTTATTCTTCGATGACGGCGATAAACGGCAATTCCACGGACTTTACTTCCAACGTGGACCTTGTTTATATCAAGATGTGGTATCTGAGCGGCGGGACGACTTACTACTGGAAGCCCAGCCCGACCGCCAATAAGCACTGGTTCACCGACGAAAACTGGTGGCTGCTTACCACCGGCGCCGATAAGACCGTGGTCTGGACGTACAATAATACGGACTTCGTCGATCCGGGCGCGCCCAGCTACGCCTGGAAAGAGGCCACCCACGACGGTCTGAACGGCAAGACTTTCTACATGGCGGTGAGGGCGCGCGACGCCGCGCTGAACGACGAGGTCGCTTATTCTACCCGCACCTTCAAGATGGACAACGAGCCGCCGCTTTCCGCGCCTACCGTACCGGGCGCGGATACCGCGTACAGCGCTCTGCCCGCCAACAAGCTCATCGGCACTCATGTCGACGCGGTAAGCACGGTGACGGCCGTGAGCGTCTCGATCCTCAGCGAGAACGAGCCGGGCGGCCCGAAATATTTCTCCGGCTCGGCTTATGATTCCGCCCAGGAAGTCTGGCAGACCGTGCTTGCGCAGAACCTGTTCCAGTCCTCCTGGACCTACTCCAGCGGCCTTTTCAACTTCCAGAACACGCGCCATTACGTGGTCAAGTCCAGCGCCACGGATTCCATCGGGAACGTTCAGACCGTGGTCGGCCGCTCCAGGTTCCTCCTGGACACTTCGCCCCCTGTTTCGAACGTTCTGGACCCGCTGAACGGCCTGGTCTACAGCCAGCAGAAGGTGCTGTACGGCAACGCTTCGGACCCGGGCTATATTTCCAGCAACGTATACACCAGCACCGGTTCCGGCGTCGTGCCCTCGCTGGGCTGGCACCAGGGTAAGGTCGAGGTGATGATCTTCAGGGATACGGCGCCCCCGGTCCTGCCCCTGAGCGGCCCCATCTCTCCCAACGGTTTCGACTCCAGCGGTTATTTCTGGAACGGCTCGACCTGGACCGCGTATTCGGACGCGCCCGCCGGCATCTGGGTGCAGGCCGACTTTACCGACGCGAACGGCACCTGGCAGTACGACGGCCTGGTCTGCCCCGATCCGAACCCGGCCGACATCCCCTGCTGGTCCAAGGGCGAGTCCGTGGACTCGAACATCGTCTGGTCGCGCGTTACGGATAACGTGGGCATAGCGCAGGCCGTTTTCCCGCAGGGGCCCAAGTTCCGTATCGCGGCCGCGGCCAAGAGCTTCGCGCTCAGCATCAAGTCGCCTGATACCACCGTCATGGCCGCGGGTTCCCAGCCCACGCTCGTGGTGGAGGCCAAGGACGATGTCAACGGCACCGGCAATACGGCCTTCGCTTACCAGAGCACGGTAACCTTCTACGTGGACGGCGTGCCGGGCGGTCCCGAGTATATGGACGACGACGACGCGGCGGATATTTTCCACGGTCTGCCCAAAATGACCAAGCTGGCCCCGGACGAATTCGGTAAAAAAGAATTCATCATCAAACTGCGGCGCGCCGGCACCAGGACCATCAGGGTCGAGGACAAGGATAACAGCGCTATTTCCGGGACCCTCGAGGTCACGGTGAACCCGACGACGCCGGACCGCGTAATGGTGATATCGGACTACAATTCCGACCCCAATCTGCTCCTGCCCGGCCAGCATTATCTGCCCGGAAAAATGGAGCCGGCCGGTTTAGAGGGCCGCAGCGGCCTGCCCAGGACCATGCAGGCCGGTACGGGCGTCAATTTCTTCATGGCCGTTACCGACGCCTACTGGAATCTGGTGGTCTCCTCGGCCGTCACGGTCTACGCGCAGGACAGCGACCTCCTGAACTCGGATTTCGGTCCGGACGGCTACGTGTCCTTCGTCGGCTCCACCACTATAAACAGGATCTTCACTTCCGCCGATCCGACCGGGTGGGACCTCTCCGCCATCGGCGCCGGCCTGGGCAACAACGCGAACCCTTCCACCAAAGTTCCCGTCACAGGCAGGCCCATAAACAACCTCCTGCTGCTGCTGCCGGGCGAGACCCGGGTGCAGGGTAAAAATTCCGGCACCCTTAAGGGTAAAGACGCCGCGCCCGCGGACCCGCAGTGGGACCAGGTGGCCGGTTCCACCTTCACCGTGACGGTCTACGGCGTGGACGAGTATTATAATACCGACCTGACGACCAATACGCTGGTCTGGACGGACATAGTCACGGATAAATACAACGTCGTTCCCACGTCGGCGAATCTGGTGAACGGGGTTACGACCTTCACGCTGACGCCGGTGACGGCGGGCACCCATACGCTGACGGCGCAAAGTTCCTGGCTGCCGGCCGCGACTTCCACCTATTTCACTCCCAACCCCGTTAATGCGGCGACCAACCCGCTGAAGGTCTGGTGGAACAACCCTTCCAAGCTGCTGCTGCTGGCGGAGGGGGACAGGATAGATCCGGGCAAACCTCCTTACGCTTTCAACGCTTCCTCGGCCGCTTCCTTCGGCGGCAGGGTGGGAACCGTGTCCGCTCTGAAAGCCGGCGTTACCACCCAGATGCACGTGTACCTGACCGACGGCTACTATAACGTCGTGACCGGCACCACGCCCTTCCTGGCCGACGCCGAGAACACTCCCGTGGTCGAGATGAGTTTCCTTAATGATCCGAATATCGCGATCAGGGGGTTCGTACCCGCTTCCAAGAGCTTGATAGACGGCTCCACTAATTTTAGTTTTATCCCCGTCACCAGGAACAATCCCGGCGACCCGGGTATGACAGGTCTGCAGGTCCGCGTGGATGATATGGGCCTGACCGGCACTCATTACAGCACCGATACGGTCAGCGGGCTGACGGTGAACTCCGGGGTTTCCGCCGGCCTCCAGATCGTGGTGTGGCCCGAGGTGGCGGCCGAAGGCACCTTGCTGGGGAAGACCGGCACGGCCGGCCCGCTGACGGCGGGTACAAGTTACACTATCACCATACGCGCGGTGGACCAGTATTACAACCGCGACAAGACCGACGGCCGGAGCGTGAAACTGACTTCCAACGATATTTACGCTTTCCATCCCAACGCCCTGCCGATGGCCAACGGCCAGGCGGTCTTCAGCGCGCCCGGCTATCTGCCCAGCGCCGCCACCACCAATCTGGTGATAAACGCAGTGGACTGGGACACCAAGGTCCCCAAGCTGTCCACCGACACCAGTTCCGGCATCACGGTCAACCCCGGCACGCCTTCCAGGATGATGATCGTGCTGCCGACCCAGTATCTGGTGCCGGGCAAGGTGGCCGCGCCGTTCGGCGTGGCCGGCACCATCTCTACGCAGACCGCCGGCGGCGGCTTCAACGTGATGGTTTACGCCTCGGACTGGCGCGCCAACAGGGTCTACGGCGTGGACCGGAACCCGGTCAGGGTCACTTCCGACGACGTGTACGTGCCGGTCGTCGGCAATTTCAGCATGACGGGCGGCAGCGTGGCGCTCTCCGGGCTCACCAACATGGCCCTGAAGAGCGCGGGGCCGCACTTCCTGACGGCCGCCGACCTGAGCCTCGACACCCCGAACCTGGGGACATCCAATAATTCCGGGACCTTTAACATCGTCCCCGCGAACCCCACCAAGCTGCGCGCCCTGGTGCCCGGCGAGATGCGCGATTTCACGGCTAACGGCCGTTCCGGTACCCCGGACCCCGACCTGCAGGCGGGCGTCACGTTCTATGTCACGGTGGATATAACCGACTCGTTCTGGAACCTGACCCCCGGCGCCAGCCAGCAGGTGCGTCTGCGCGCCGATAACGCGTACGCGGACATCACGCCCTCGACCCAGGTCATAATCGGTTCCGCCACCTTCACGGTCTATTCGAGAAAAGCCGGGCCGACCACTTTCACGGCGGAGATGGTCTACCCCGTGCCGCCCTGGGGCTTCACGCTCGGGCCTGATAACGCCACCACGGTCAATATCAGCGCCGGCCTGCCCTCGCGCTTCATCGTGCTGCTGCCGGGCGAGAGTTTCGACCAGGGCTCGCCCACCGGCAAGACGGTCGGCGGCGGCAGCGTGGCCATACAGAAAGCGGGCACCTCCTTCGGGGTCCGGGTCGGCGTGGTGGACTCTTTCTTCAACCTGTGTACCGGCAAGCCGGCGGACGTGCAGATCCTGACCCCCACCGACCCCTACGCGCCGGCCGTGTCCACCGCCGGGGTCAATACGTCCATCGGTTCCACGGAACTCATGTATGTTTCCATGCGTAAGGCCGCCACCCATTACCTCGTCGCCCAGGACTATTTCTCCGGTTCGGGCCTCTCCCCCGATCCGCAGTCCTCCACGTTCACGGTCATTCCCGCCGATCCCGTGGGTCTGCAGCTGCTGCTACCCGGCGAAACGGCCGTTCCCGGAAGCGGCGTTTATCCGAACGGCGGCAAAGTCTCGCTTATCTCCACCCAGACCGCCGGCACGCCGTTCATGGCGACCGTGAACCTGGTGGACACTTATATGAACCGCTACACCGGCCTGGACGTGGGCCCCACGGTCTATATAGTGACCTCGGACATTTACGATATCGACCCGTCCAGCACCGCGCTTAACTACGGCGTCGCTTACATGCCGGCGAACACGGTCACCAAGAATCCCGCCGCTACGGCGAAAGTGTTCCCGGTCAATCTGGCCGACAACTATGTCTGCTTCGGAAGCGCTGGCGGCATATGCCAGAACGGCAACGCGTCCGCCCTGACCACCTTCAAGGTCAACGCTTCGACCGCGACCCGCCTCGAGGTGGTTCTGCCGGGCACCACTCTGGTGCAGGGCAAGTGCAATATCAACCCGCCTTGCCGCGACGCTTCCATAACCTGGCCCGGCCGCAGCGGGCCGCCGCCGGCCCATGTGCTGGGCACCGGCAACATGTTCATTAACGTCTTCTTGACGGACGCTTTCTACAACAGGGCCACCGAGGCCGTGGGGGCCGGCCAGGACACGACCCCGCCCGCCACGATGCCGGAAGTTAGGTTGACCGCGCCTTACGATTTTAAGTCCCAGGCCTCTACCCAGACCCTGGTCTTCGGCAGCGCCATGTTCTCGCTGGACGCCCGGACTTCTTTCAGCACTTATACGGTGCTGGCGGCCACCACTCCCGCCTCCGCCGCCTCTTACGCCTCCGGCCTTTCCACCCTGACGGTGCATCCCGGCGCGGTGAACCACCTGCAGTACGTCCTCACCTCCACCACCGTGGCCGCGGGTTTCGCGTTCTCGGCCCAGCTTTACGCCAAGGATATCTACGAGAATATCTGCTCCACCGGCCCGAACATCTATCTGGGGACGGTCACTTTCGTGACCACGCCCCAGTCGAACCCCAACCAGTCTCCGTGGGTCGCGGGGAATACCGCCTTCTTTACTACGGCCGAGGGCGGAGCGAAGCAGCTCACCAACTGGTTCAAACTGCATAAGGCGGGTATCGACACCATAGGCGCCGAGGACTTGATAGCCCTGGTGTCCGTTTCTCCGCCCCTGCAAGTGACCGTCACTCCCGGCCCGCCCAGCGTTTACCGGGTCGAGCCGAACGCCGATAAGGACGTGGAAGCCGGGTCGCAGGCCATCCCCGGCAACGAAACCCTGACGGCCTCGCTCAGCGACGCTTACGATAATAATATCTCCAACAGCGGCGTGGCGGCTTACATCTCCATACCCGAGGTCTACGGTTCCACCGGGGTGCTTCAGTACCAGCAGGGAACCGCCTGGGTGGACATGGATGTTTCCACCATAGTCTATACCGACGTCAACGGTATGATAGGCATAGCTCCCAACCAGATCGCTTACAAGGTCTCCAGTAAGGCCGGCGACTGGGCCAAGGTCTGGATAGGCACCGCCCCTGTGAACTGGGCGGTCTATCCCACCTACAAGGCCGCCAGGCAGAACATGAGCGGCACCCTGACCACCATCGGCGGCACGCCGGCCAAGCTGTTGTTCATCTCCAGCCAGCCGGCGGCCATGGCCGGTATCCAGGAAGAACTGGACTTCGCCCCCGGAGCGGTATTTACGATCGAGCGCCGCGACTACTTCAATAACCTGACCAAGTCCGGCCCGACCCCGGTTTCCCTGAGCATACCGTCGACGCAGGAGACCATACATAATGATCTGGGCATGACCATGGGCCGCCTTGGTATTTTCGGCGACTTCGGTTTCCGGAATACGGCGAATACCGGGTTCATCGCGCTGGCCACCATTTTGCCGGGCCAGACGAACGTTTCATTCCGCTACCATGACCGTGTCAGTTCCTATTCCGGCGTATCGCCCTCCTCCAACACAGCCGAGGGCGGGCGGCCCGGAACCTGGCAGCTGGAAGCCAGGTCCGGTTCCCTCCAGGAAGCTATTCACCAGCTGGCCGTGAATCCGCAGCCTATTTCAGGCGTCTCTTTCGGTAATGCGCCGCGCACGCTGAGGGCCGGCCAGACCAGCGACTCCGACGGCAACGACCAGCCCTTCAACATAGTGATGCATGACCTGTTCAATAACCCTTCCATCACCACGGTCACCGTGCAGGTGCTGGTCTCCACCCATACGCGGCAGGCTTCCCTGCTCGCGGATTCGTTCTCGTTCTCCTCTTCCGTGGTCATGAGCGGGGCCTTCCCGCCCGTTTTCGCCGCGCCCGACTCTTATATCACGATGCCCATAGACCGGTACATGACCACTTTCTACTACCTGGATACGACCGCCTCCAGCGTGTACGCTTCTTCCATGCCGATAAAGCCCCTTATAGCCATGTCGGTGCCGTCCGAACCTACGTGGTCGTCCTCCACCCAGGCGGTCACCGTCATCCCGGACGTCACTTACCGTATAAACGTGAGTTCCAACTCCGGCCAGTCCCTTACCGCGGGCGTGACCTCCCAGGTTTTCGCCATGTCCATAGAGGACCAGTTCGGCAACCCGACGCCCGTGAGCGCCTTCGGCGAGGACAACCCCGGCACCGGCGTGGCTTTCACGCTTAACTCCGACTCCACGGGCACGGTGACTTTCTCGGCCCCGGCCGCGGACAATTTCGTCGCCAGGCCGGGTTCGGCCAGGCTGGCCCTGGGCGAGGCCACTACCACGTTCTATCTCATAGATACTCTGGTGTCCGGCCCCACCCATCAGATCGTGATCAATACCGTCAGGTCCTGGGGCTTCGTCCCCGCGCGCGCGCCTTATACCGTGACGCCCGCCACCCCCGACCACGCGGTGTTCTCCAGCCCGTCCCGGCGCCTGGTGGCCGGCACCACCGTACAGTATGTCGACTATGCGGCCGGGATAACCACGCCAACCGTCATTACCGTCGAACTTAAAGACCAGTACGGCAATACTTCCAGCACCACCTCTAACGTCAACGTGCGGTTCACCGCGTCCAGGAATTCGACCTATGGCGGCACGGACCCGGGGCAGCCCGTTGTCGGGACGAACCCGGCCTGGCAGCTGGTGAAGACCAATCCGAAAGACCTCCCGATATTCCCCGGGCTTTCGTCGGCGAATTTTTACATGTGGGATACTATCGTGGGAACCGCCACCATAACCGCGAATACCACGATCTCCACTACCGGCATCAATGTCGCCCTGGCCGCGGTGACCCAGAATCAGATCATAACGCCCGCCGCCGCCTCCTATTTCACTTTGCACCACGCTTACACGCTGGCGAGTCCCCTGAGGGTGCAGACCGACGGGACCCTGACGCTGAAAGTGCGAGATAAATTCGGCAACCCCGCCACGGGCGACACGTTCAACGGCCAGTATTATACGGGCCATATAAGGATGGGCACCAACAGCAGCGGCTCGGCCGAACTCTATGACTGGCTGAACAACACGACCGATTACACCTTTACCATGGGCGACGCCGGTTCCCGTAATCTGCGCCTGAACGACAAATACGTGGAGAATCTGAAGGTCAGCGCCACGGACTATGCCTATCCCGCCATCTACGGGTACACCGCCGACACGGACAGGGGACTGCCGCAGAGTTCCAACGCCAATGTCGTGCTGTCGGGCCTGGTCATCAGTCCGACCGACCTTGCGCCCGAAGACCCGCTGCCTCCTTCCAAGGTTTCCATCGGCTTGAACAAGCTTGCCATGTACCAGGGCGACGGCGCCATTTACAATGTGCCGGCGCCGGTGCCGCTCCTGCGCCTGACCATGCAGACCACGCCGGCCGGCGCGCCCGCGGCTTATCTGAAGTCGATATCGGTCAAGAGCAGCGGCACTCTGCCGTATTCGGATATCACGGATATAGGCCTCTACTCGGACAACCGGACGCTGGGCCAGGTGGGCGGTTTCGACGGCGAAACCCAGCTGGGCGGAAATCCCACGGATATACTAATCTCCAGCGGCGTCTATGACTCCGGGAGCTGGAGGTTCGACGATCTCAATATAAAGCTCGCCACGGCCGCCCTCGTCTCCAATACGCCGCGCCATTTCTTTCTCGCGGTCAGGATCTCCACCGTGGCCGCGACGCCCAGGAACTTCTCCCTGGTGCTGGATAACCCGTCTTCCGTAGTGCTGGAATCCGCCTTCGTGGGCGTGGCTTATAATAACTTCCCGATCGCCACGGCTACCGCGCCTGTCCGCAACCAGCCGGCCACCATCCGCGTCGCGGCCTCCAATATCGGCGCCTGGTGGCAGCCGAAGGTGGGCACCAACACGCTGACCATGGGCCAGTACAGCTATACCGAACAGGGCCAGACCCGCGTGGGCTTCCTGAAGATCCAGGCCTGGACGGATAACTTCCTCGCCACCATCAAATCCTTCAAGATCCTGAAGCGCGGCACCGGCTCCGGCGCCGACCTGGCCAGCATGCGCGTGTTCATGGACTCCATCAACGGCGTGGCTTCGGCCGGCGACGGTATATTCCAGCCCCTCGTGGACAAAGAGGTCACCGATCCGATGAATCCGCCGGTGTATAACCCGGCCGACCCGGAAACGTTCATCCTGCCGCTGCTGGACCCGAGGATAGACGGCGAGATAAGCATCAGCACTAAAACGTTCTTTATCGTGTACGAGTTCCGTTCGGACGCCACCCCGGACCAGACCCACGGCGCCAGGATCGAGAACGGCGGCATCGGCCTCCTCGACGGCACGGTGGGGGCTTTCCTGCCCGTCAACTCTTCCGAGGTGCCGCTGTACGCCACGGAGGACGTGGTTTACCTGACCGACGTGAACAAGCAGCTGCCGAACGGGTTCTCGCCGCTGCCTTTGACCCAGAACGACGTCAATAAGCCTATAGCCAGGCTCACCATGGCCGTGGGCGGTCTCCAGGGCTCGGCGGTGTGGAGAGGCTTGAAGCTGGACCGCTGGATCACCGCTTCCGAGAACGGCGGCGCGCCGTGCTACAACAAGGCCTCCGACGTGAAAAAGATAAGCGTCTGGTACGATTCCTCCGGCGACGGCTTGCTTGAGACCACCGGCACGGTAAAGGACACCGAGGTGCTGCTTATAGGGCCCCTGCCCCGCAAATTCCCGGTCGACGGACTGAAAATGCCGCTGACGGCGGCCGATAACGTGGTTTTCGTGCAGAACGTGCAGAATTACTTCCCGACCGACACGCCTTTCCCGATGGCGCCCGGCCGCCTGGTGATAAACGACGACCAGTCCGATCCCAACCTGAAAGAGGTCATCTATTACTCCAGCGTGAACGTTTTGAACAACTCCTTCGAAGGCGTGACGCGCGGCGCTGAGGGTACCGCCGCCATCGACTGGTCGTCGGGGACCGTCGTCTCCGGCCAGGCGATCCTGCCGCTGATAGGAGAAGGCGGCAGCGCGGACGGCCAGGTGCTTTACACCGCGGAAAAAGATTATTTCGTGGTCTACGACATAGACCCGCTCGCGACGGTAAGCAACGGCGCCAACCTCGGCCTGGCCATACGTTCCACCGACTACTTCTCGGTGGTGCTGCCGAAGGTCTTCGGCGATGTCAACGTGGGCGTGACGCCCCCCGGCAAGAGTATTTCGCTTATCGGCAATGTCAGGGAATTCGGCGACAAGGTGCTCATAAAATCTTCGGATACTTCGCGCGGCGGGAATTTCCAGCAGCAGGCCCAGAACCAGCCCGTTATCTCCTTCACCATGGAGACCGACGTGGCCGACGCCATGTGGCGTTACGTGATGGTTTACGCCACCGGGTCGGTCCTGAAGGACGGCTCCGCGATCAACGACGTCGCCGCCGTCAAGGTCTGGTACGATAAGGATAACAACAGTTTCCTGGGCGCCAACGATGTCATGGTGGGCTCCGGCACGTTCGGCAATACCATCTCCGGGCCGCTGGTGGCCAGGGTCAATTTCGGCACGGAGCAGCACATTCTCAGCCGTTATGAGGCGGTTTCCAGGAATGTCCCGCAGCGCTACTTCATCACCTACGACATCAAGGATTCCGCCATGCCCAACGACATCCTGGGCAACCCGCGCTATCTGGGCGCGGTCCTTAAACCCGAATCTTTCCCGCGCGGCAGCCCGGTGGTGGAGAACGCGGATAAGAACGCCATTTCGCTGGGCAACCCGCAGCTGCCCAACACCGTGGACCCGTTGTCCAACCTGCCGTACGCTTCGGGGGTCAAAGAGATAGTTTCCAGTCCGAGCACCGTCACGGTGGTCACCGAGCCCACTTTCTCGCCCTACAATTCCGGCTCCAGGGCCGCGCCCAGGATCGGCGCCGGCGGTATAACGGGCTTCGGCCCGCTGGACCCCTGGTGGCTGGTGACGTCCACGGCCGGCCTGCCCTCCAGCGGTTATATGACCGTGGATAACGAGATCATCCATTACAGCGGGACCGGGCCCAACGTGCTTGTCGGGGTGTCCAGAGGTCAGTTCAATTCCCCCGTGAATACGCACACGGCCGGGGCCGTGCTGGGCGGTATGATCAACCAGGGCTGGCCTAATTATCCCGTCATGAAGATGACCCTGACCACGCCCGGCTTCGGCGTGCGCTGGCAGGGTATAAAACTGGTCAGGCGCCAGCCGGCCTCCCTCAACGGCTACGATTCGGACATCTCCCGTGTAGTTGTCTGGAAGGACAACGGCAACGGCGTCTTCGACCGCGACGAGACCACGGGCGCCAACCTGTCTGATACCATCATCGGCTCCGGCGTGTTCGGTCTTAACGATCCCGTGGGTAAGGCGACCGTTATGGTGGCCGACCCGAACCTGAGCGGTCAGCCTTACGTCGTCATCAATTCCACTCCGACGGTGATCTTCGTCTCGGTGGACGTCAGCCGCGCGGCCACCTTCTCGCATGACGCCCTGACGCCGCCCAACGACGTTATGGGGGTGTATGTGCCGGAGCCGGTCAACTTCCTGTTCGGACCGGAAAACTCCGGCCATAACGCGTTCTTCGCCAACGGGGTCGAAAGCCCGGTCAGCGTACTGATGCCCACCCTGAACAATATCACGCTGACGCCGGAAGATATCTCGCCGGTCACGGTCACGCAGTACGATAAGAACGTCCCCGTCCTGTCCATGAAGATGAAGACCGACCAGACTTCCGCCAGGGTGGAGGCCATAAAGGTGAAACGGACCGGAACGGCCAACGACTCGGATATAGACCTGATAAAGGTCTGGCAGGATTCCAACGGCAACTGTATGCTGGACACCGACGACACCGCCGCCACCGGCATCGGCGTCTATCCGAACCTGATGTCCTACGGCAACGAGTCTTTCTCCGGCGGCTCCATGAATATCGCGCTCAAATACCCGATAGTGGTGACGACCGTCCCCGTGTGCGCTTTCATCTCCTACGACCTGTCGCAGTTCGCCATCATGGGCAGCACCATGGGCCTGTCCATCCCGTCCTCCAGCTACTTCACCATAGGCATCCCCAACGGCGTTACGCTTACTACGGAGCCGGTGGTTACGGCGCCGATGGTGGTCAAGGAGATAAGTTCCAATGTACTGCTGGGCGCCAACGACGTCGCCGCGGACCTTGTTCTGGCGGGAGGCGTCGGCCAGGCCCAGCCTAACGCGGCCATGCTGAGGTTCAACCTGGCCACCGCGGCCGGCAACGCGCGCTTTAAAGCCATAAAGCTGCAGAGGACCGGCGCTTCCAACGACCCGAACGCGCCGTTCGGCAAGAACTCCGACGTCAAGTTCATCCATGTTTTCCAGGACTCCAACCAGAACGACATCCTGGACGTGAACGACGTGGAGATCTCGAAAGCGGAGAGCGAGGCGATGATACCGTTCGTCAGCACGGATTCTCTGCCGTTCAACCTGGTGCTTAAGTCCACCGCCGGCTTCCCGGTCAGCGGCAGGCTCTATGTCGGTTACGCCGAAATTATGACCTACAACGGTTCGGGCCTGGACGTTTTTGGCCGGCCGTACCTGACCGTAGTTTCCCGCGGCAACAAGCTGGGCGACCTGAATACGCCGGTCATTTCGCACTCCAAGGGCGCCGATGTCCGCAAGGTCGACCTCTTCGACCAGGATAACCCGCTCAACACCCAGATCGCGGTGGATTTCACGGAAGAGCAGACGCTCAGCCCCCTGCCGCAGACCTTCTTCGTCGCCTATGACATCGGCGAAACCGCCATCAAGGCCAACAAGGTCGGTGTCATGATCCGCGACCGTTCCTGGATCACGGTGAACGTCCCGCATGACATGGCGCCCCAGGTCTATGTGGGCGTCAGCAAGTCCCTGCCCAGGGGAACGTACACCGAGGCGTATCCTTTCGGGTCCAGCCTTGTGCCGATCAAGGCGGTCAACCTCAGCGTGAAAGGCATCAACATCGCGCCCACGGCCGCCAAGAAAGGCACCGTCAATACGCCGGTCCTGACGCTGAGCTTCAGGACGCTCTCGGACTACGTCAATATCGGCGCGATCACGTTCCAGCAGTCCGGCACGATCAGCACCACCACGGTGGGCCGGGGCGACGGCGACCTGTCCGCGGTCTCGCTGTGGCTGGACGACGGCGACGGAGCCTTCTCGCCCGTGACCGACTACCGGCTCGGTATAACCACTCACAGCGTCTTAGCCCCTTTCAAGACCGGCGTGAACGTGAGTATCCTGAACAGAGAGGTGCCTTATATCACGATCACCACCACGACCGTTATCGTTCACGTGGTCACGGATATAGGCGCCGGCAACGATCTCTCCGCGCCGTTCGGGGAGGATATTGTCGGGCACTTCGCGGGCCTCTCGCTTAGCGCGTTCACGGATATCAAGGGCTTCAACGGTCTTACCCTGGCGGCGGGCCAGGACTATCTGGACAAGTACCCGGTCGAATCGAACCAGATCCTTGTAGCGCCGGCCATCATACCGCTGACGCCGGTATACAGGCCCATCATGATCGCCGATAACGGCTACCCCGCCTACGCCCTGCTGGATTCCAGCGGCAATGTGGTGGTGAATTCCCAGAACCAGCCGGTGGCCGATACCTCCAAGTGGATACGCGGCCGCCCCGGTCTCAAATGCAAGAGCGACGAGCCTCTGCTGGACGTCAACGGCGACGGCATCCCGGATAACTTCGACTTCTTCGGCACAGGCAAATGCACGAACCTGAGCCTTAATAACTCCGGCATGCCCAGTTTCGACGTCGATAACGACAGGATCCTGGATTTTGACGCCAATCAGGACTATGTGCCCGACGCTATCGTGGACGACGGCAGCGGCAGGCCGCTCTACTATATAGGCGACAACGTGCAGAACGTGAAAGCGATGCTGCCGGTCTCCAACCTCGGCGCCACGCCCACGGTCTGGTCGGGCAAGACCACGGAGCTGCTGACCAACTGGAGCCCTTCCAGCGGGACCCTGATATCGTCCTATGAGCTGACGCTCGGCGAGAACTACTCCAACCCGACCGGCGTCAAGAATTCCTGGCAGCTGATAGGGCCGGAACTTACGGGCAAGGTGACGAACGTCGCCCTGTCCCCGGGCCGCATGACCAAGCTTACTACCAGGATAGGCGTGGATACCTCGTCCTTCTCGGTCCTCTCCGGCAACGGTTTCGCCCGCGAAGGCGTCCTCTATGTGGGCAACGAGATCATGATGGTCTCGAAGTCGGATAGCGATCCCAACACCTTTAACATAACCCAGCGCGGCATCCAGGGCTCTTTCAAGGGGCCGCATACCGCGTGGGGCGAAACGGTCTCCGACAGGGCGTATATCGTCTCGGCCAGAGGCGTGACGCCCGACGGCAAATATATCCCCAGCGAGAACGGCGTGGCCCTGATGGTGTACAGGATAGACACCAGTTATCCCAGCGCCCCCGGCGCTCCCCAGCCCCAGGTCCCCAAGGGCGTGGCCGCGGGCCTGGCGTACACGCTCAAGTGGGACGCCTCCGCGGACCCCGAGTCCAACATTCTGTCCTACGAGATCCAGGAGCGCGAGGGCACCAACCCCGTCTGGAAGACGGTGGCTGCCGTCCCCGGCTTCAAGACCGGCGGCGCCGTGAATAATATCTTTACCATAGGCGACCCCATCAACCCGGGCCAGACCCCGAGGCAGGGCGGCACCTATTACACCTACAGGGTGCGCAGCTGGAACTTCGCCGGCATGCCGTCGGCCTGGTCGGCCATCTCCGAACCCGCCGGCACCACCGTCGGCTCGGAACTGCTCAGCAAGGTCTCCAGCTTCCCCAACCCGGTGGATATAAGGAAAGGCGGCGTGGAGGGTAAGGCGGTCATTACCTATACCCTGAACGCGGACGCCGAAGTCACTATCACGCTTTATGACCTGCTGGGCTATGTGGTAAGGGAGTACAGCTTCTCCACGGGCCAGGAAGGCGGCAAGGCCGGTCCCAACTTCGTTACCTGGGACGGCAAGAACGGACTTGGCGGCACCGTTTCCAAGGGCGGCTATATTGTCCGCGTTAAGGCCTCGAGCGCCAAAGGCAGTAAGGTCCTGCTCAGGAAGATAGGGGTTATACACTAGCCTATGGCTGTGCCGTATAAGGGCCTTTGGCCTTCAGACGGCCTGGCAGGCGGCAGGTAGGGGGGGAACTGTGAAACCGGGCTGTTTTTCGGTCAAAAAGCCCTGGTTTTTACCCAAAACTCCCCTATTTTGATCATTTTGTCGCACGCCTGCCAGTCACTATTGACTTGTCAAGCCATGGGCCTTGACAAACCCTTTTCATGTGCTATAATATATTGGAAGTAAATAGTTAACGTATTTGTAATAGAGTAGTGTTACGATAATAGCAAAGCCGGCGAAAGTCGGCGGCGCAAAGCCGTGACTCGCGATGTGCGCGAGGGTCAGGTTGCCGAAAACAATGAAACGCTTCATGGCGTATTATATATTTGCCCCTTTAAGAAGGGCGTTGGCTACGACTAATATAGTCGGCGTTGACGCTTATATCGTCTTCTTGACGGGGTTTTTTATTGTCGCGGCTGCGGGCGCGGCTTCGGCGCAGAGCGGCGGCCAGCCCGGGCAGTTCATGGCTTACGGCGCCGGCGCCAGGGGCCTCGGCATGGGCGGCGCTTTCTTCGCCGTGGCCGACGACGCCTCCGCCTCCTACTGGAACCCGGCCGCCCTGACCCTGCTCGAGAAAAAAGAGTTCACCGCGATGCAGGCCACCCTGTTCGCCGACACCACCCTTAACTTTTTCACCTACGCGCATCCCACCGTTTCCAAGGGCACTCTGGCCTTCAGTATGACCCAGCTCAAAAGCGTCGGTTTCGAGCGGGTCCAGATAACCGCCAATCCCGCCGGCGACGAGATCATAGACATCCAGACACTCGGCACCTTCGACCTGGTGGAGCGGGCGCTGGCCTTCTCCTGGGGCCGCGACGTTTCCGACAAGCTTTCGTTCGGCATCATGGCCAAGAACATCTCCCGCTCGCTGGACACTTCCAAAGACTCTTTCAACGCCATCGATATCACCATGCTCAACAAATTCTCGCCGCTCTACCGGGCGGCCGTGGGCGTGCAGAACGTGTTCGCCATGACCTCCGGCGATACCGAAGACAAGCTGCCCATGATAATCAAGTTCGGCTCGGCCCTGAGCCTCTTCAAAGGCGCCCTGGTGTTCGGCCTGGACATAGCCAAGCCCCAGACCGCGGCCATGAACTGGAGGTTCGGCGGCGAATACTGGCTGATGTACTGGTCGGCGCTCCGCTTCGGCGTGATGGGCTCCCCCGGCATCCAGGAAGCCGACTTCGGCCTGGGCATCAAATACAAGAGTTTCGGTTTCGACATCGCGCAGGGCATACACGCCCTCGGCTCCACCACCCGCTTCTCGGTCACCATGCGCATGGGTAATTCCAACAAGGCCAAGCACGACCGTGAGATCCGCGAGATCGTCCGCCAGGCCCTCCAGTACTTCAAATCCGGCTATTTCACGAGGGCCATCGAGAAGCTTAAGTCCGCGATGGACGCCGATCCCGGCAACGCCGATGTCAGGCGCATGCTCACCCGCCTGCAGAACGCCGTGGACTTCGTGCCGGATGCCACCGGCGGAGAGGAAGTTCCCACCCTCACCAGGAGAGGCGTGATCGCCTACGTGGACGGCAAGGACCTCAGGAACTCGGTCAATATCCTGCGCCACGCTTTTAACAAGGACCCCAAGAACGAGAGGCTGCTCTCGCTGCTTAATATGATCGAAAAAGAGGCGAACGTCTCGGAGCAGACCCGCAAGCCGGAAGGCCCGGAGATCTTCACCTACATCGACCAGAGGACCTACGACGCCCGCCAGTCCATCTACGACGGCAAATACGACCTCGCCATGAAGCGCGCTCAGGACATCCTGGACCTGGAGCCCAACAACGAGACCGCGCTGGAGATCATGGGCAGCGCCTTCTACCTCATGGACCAGAAAGAGAAAGCCAAGGTCATGTGGGAAAAGGTCATGGAGATCAATCCCAACAACAATATCGTCAAACAGTTCCTCAAGCAGGTCAATTAGGTTCGGGCCAGGCATGGGATTGCCCTTACGCCGCGTAGGAAACGGGGAAGTGTCGGCCAGTAAGCGGTCTCCACGGATACCGTGTCGGCTAGTAAGTTGCCTCCACTCTCCCGTGGTTTCCCCCCGATCTTGAAGATCGGGGCCCCCCATCCGCTATGCGGCTCCAGAGCAATCCCATGCCTG
>Ga0334722_10001731_pt1 | contig 26286 bp, 33 predicted proteins | sample C3_bottom_MG_FD_207210 | JGI IMG/M metagenome (GOLD analysis project Ga0334722, IMG submission 207210) | Sediment microbial communities from Yellowstone Lake, YNP, Wyoming, USA - C3_bottom | ecosystem: Environmental > Aquatic > Freshwater > Lake > Sediment | place: USA: Wyoming | collected... | reverse complement strand
AAATTACTGCGCATACTTCATATTACTCTCCGGTACTTGAGGACTCAACTGACGATGACTCTGCCCCTTGCTGATTTTGGAACTGCTCTAACAGCTTTTGAGTATCCACCGATACGCTTGATCCCTGATTGTTCTGCAGTTTATTCAGTTCATTCAAATCAAAGCTGCCTGTTGAGGAACTTTCCTTTATGGGAGAGGGCTCTTTGATCTGTACCGGCTTAAACTCAAACATTGTTTCGGTGACATTTTCCGCAGTCTCAATTCTCATTTTGCGCATAACATACTCTTTGTCGTCAAAATAAACATATTCTTTTGTATCCGTGACAAGAGGATTTATGATCTGGTATTTAAAACATTGTAAAGATCCGCATGGTTCCTTTCCCAGATTTTTGTAGACGGTCTTATCTTCTGTTTCTTTGATTGTGTCCTTAAATTGATTTTTAATATCATCAGTATTAAAAAATCCCTTGTTTCCGTTACTTGATGAAGAATTGAAGGTAAATTTTGTCCACTTACCGTCTTTTAAATCCTTGGTATAGGTTGAATTTCCTATCACGATCATATTGGATAATTCTTTCCCGTTTTGGCTAGCAACAAAATGTGATGAATCCCCTGCCATTTCCCACGTGTCCTCAGTTTTCTTTCCTGACTTGTCCGTGGTAATAGAGGACCCCACAAAGCCTGTCTTAAAGCTCTCAGATATCTTTATGCTTTTATCCATATACCGACAAAGCTCCGGATCATTTAATTTGCAGTTTGCATTAAGCCCGATTCCTCCCGGCAGTTGGATATTGGACAATACCCCTTTGCCCGGAGCCTTATTTTTTGCAACCAATGCATAACCGACTATCCCCACAACCACCAAAACAATCAACCCGATTATAACCGGCAGAAAACCTTTCTGGTTTTTCATAATAAAATAAATAAATTTATAAAATAACGCTTTTTTCTTTTGATTCTCCGGAGGACGCATCAAGAACATAAATATCCTCCTTATAACTCCCCTGTCCCACATGCTGTGCGTCCCCTTTGAGAATCGCCTCATAGGGACGACATGCATGGCAACCGATTTTATGCGGACATTTAAATACGTTCAACTGGCGAGCCAGTTTGATTTTTTTTGCAATTTCCAAAATCCTTAATTCTTCTTCTTCAGCATTAGGCATAGCTTCCTCTGTTAATTCATTACTGCGTCCGATATACCAGTAGCTCACTTTTGCCACCCGTTTTGTCTGGCAGTTTTTAGCCAAAAGACAATAAATGGGAAGCTGGAGCGATCCGTCTTCCTCTTCATTCTTACTTGTTTTGAAATCAATGATGTGCACGCTATCGGTATCGGGTAAATATTCCAGCCAATCGATTTTCCCGCACAATATAATATTGTCTTTTTTTGAAAGCCAATAGTACGGTAAATTCATTTTTATTTTAACCGCCAATTTATTTAATGGCCCAGGATATTTCATTACGCGGTTTAGCATAGTTTCTCCCCTGTGCAAATACTCTGTCTCAGACTCCGCGCTTAAAAACCCGCCTTTTTTCCCTGCATATTTTTCCCATATAAGATGATATTTTTCGATTAAAGACACATTAAACCTTTCCTCAACCGGAATATTTGAAAGTGATTCAAGCACTTCATGTACCGCAGCACCCAGTGCCAAAGGTGGACTCATAATTTTAACCTTATGTCCTGCAGGATTACGGTACATATTTTTCAAATAATATGCACGCGGGCAGGTGAGAAAATCACCGATGGAGCTGTGAGAAACCCAAGTAGCCGTATATTTATCCTCGCTCATTGTCTCTATTGTATCACAAAACACAAAAAGACGCCCCTGGGGGAGCTTGTCTTTTTGATTAACTTATTTCCTTAGATACTTGATGAACTGCTGCTGGAAGAAGTTGTCGAAGATGACGAACTTGAAGAATTCGTTGACTTCATAAGCTTACGTGCATCGTTCAGATCCTTCAATGCGACTTTTAAATTATTTCTTGCACTTTGCAGGCTTGATTTGTTCCCCGGGTATCCTTCAGGAGTTAAGGGAACTACAGTATCAATTGCTCCTTGTGCCAATGTCTTTGCATCATTGATCTTTTTTAAGGCATCGGCATTGGTGGTTTTTTTTGCCATCAGCTCAGCCACATTCATGATCCGATCAGCATGAGCTATAATCTGAATTTTAGGTACAAAAAGAGCATATACTCTGTATGAAAGTACGATTGATTTTTTGTCTGCCTGAAGCTGCGCCGGGTCAGTTTCACTTTGAATTTTTGTTTTCAGGGCAGTCAGTGTATTTATTTCATCCTGCACCTGTGTTACCAGTGCACTTTTTTGTGCATCGGTCAATCTCTTAAGTGCATTTATTTTGTTGATAAGTCTGTTAAGACGCGTTACACGACGATCAATTTCCAGAAGCGCTTTGTCTTTGCGCAGCTGCGTACCGGTAGCTTTCCTTGTTTCCGCAGAAGCCTGGCGATTTTCTAACCGTTCCTCCCGCAGTAAAGCACGGCTTGGCTTGGGATTGTTATCCTGCGCATATGCCATGGTTAAAGGAACTAATAACAGGGTGAGAAATGATCCGACAATAAGTTTTTTTTTCATGTGTTTATATAATAATTAATAATAGAGCGGTTAATTTTGCATAACATCAATCGGTGTATCATTTAGACTGCCGTCAACCTCAACGCTTTCTTTTTGAAGCGTAGAAAGATTGGTGTCAATATCTTGACTTGTTGTGGTTTCCGCTTTGACTGAAGAGGCAGAACTTCCACCTTGACCGGAGGATACACTTTCATTGGCGGAAGATGTGCTTGAGCTTGAAGATGTAGCAGTAGAAGCTTCTCCGGGACTTGAATTTTTTCTGACCATAAATGTAACTACTCCTGCGATTAATACTGAGGCTGCAATAAGTATTACTATCATTGCACCTATCCCTGATTCATATTTATTTTTCATAGGAATAAAAATTGAATTAATAACTGTTATGTAATAAACCTGTATAACTGTAATATGCAACTTTTCAAAAAAAGTTTCATATTTTTTTAAGAAGTCTTTTCCGTATAAAAAATAGAACTATGAGATAAATAAAAATAAGTTTCGGATGATATGCAAACTGCAGTGAAAAGATCATATTGGCAAGGGCAAACAAAGTCAGCCCCATCTCTTTATGGTTTTGGTTTGCATGCATAAATACCCAAAGAACAAAAGGCAGCATTACGGGTATGGCATACCGCAGGTTTGATACATGCACCGTATAACTTGGTCCGTTTGGTAAGAATAAATAAATACCCAGGTTACACAATCCCAAAAGAAGAAGTTTTCCGTTTATGTCAAATTTTCTGAATTTAAAAACGGCAAATAGTGCCAAACTCCACCCCAGATACTCACTGATAAATGCGCTTGTCATACTAAAAGGATAAGATATGGCCGCCTTCCATACCGGCTCTTCAAGGGCCCAGTTTGCAACCCCCGGTAAACCCAGAAAGGCAAGCGGATAAAGCGGGTTGCCCATAACCAGATAATTCCGCAGGTACCAAAAAAAACCAAAGACAGACAGAGGAATAAAAAAAAGGAGAATATTCTTAAACGTAATGTTTTTTAACATACCCTTTCCGAAAAGAATCAATAATATAACGGCAAAAAACGGACCGGAATATTTAGTCCCCAATATCATGCCAAACATTGCTCCCGTCAGGAAAAAATAAGATGATTTTTTTTTCGGTCTAAGCAGTAAAAAAAGTGCTCCTGCATAAAAAACTGTAAACCAAATATCAACAACCTGTGTATCAAACCACCGGGTAACTGCAGTAAGGGATGAAAACGAAGCGGCAAATATCACTGATAAATCGCTCTGCAATCCTGCCCTTTTCCCCAACAGATAACAAACAACTCCCAAGCTTAGCATCGCACATACGTTATATAGATTAAGCGGAATATGAAAAAGGAGAAAAAAAGCTAGAATTCCCTCTGCGGCTCCGGGGAAAAACCGGTGCAGAACAGGAGATTTGGGAGAGGAAAAAATATCACCCGTCAGATAACTTTTTGCAATGGGAATGTGATACATTACGCTATCCAATTCTGTTGCCGGTTTCGTAAACCCCTGATAAAGACCGAGGGTAATAATATATACATATATAAGAAGAGCTACGACCTTCAGTGCGAACAGATAATCTTTTTTCATCTCCTCTATTATACCGGCACCATTAAAAAAACACTATCCCTCCCGAAACATAAGCCCAAAAACTTGGACCCGAAAAGCAATAGTGTTTTTTTGTTTGTTAGTAAGGTCGTCTGTTGTCGCGATTGTAACCGCCACCACCTCCGCCTGTGCGAGGTCTCTCTTCGCGGGGTTTGGCAACGTTAACAACGATTTTGCGTCCTTCCATATCTTTACCAGCCATTTCTGTTTCGGCTTGAGTAGCAGATTCTTCAGTTGCAAAAGTAACAAATCCAAAGCCCTTTGACCTACCTGAATAACGGTCTTTGATGATAACTGCTTCAACGACTTCTCCATATGCTGCAAATAAGTCTTTCAAAGCTGCATCGTCTAGTGACCAAGGTAAGTTTCCGACGTATAATTTCTTTTTGTCCATTATGTATGTTTCACCTCCTTTCATGAAGAAAACGAGCATCCTTAATTGAAGTCTCCCTCTCTTAAGCGAACCCTGTTTATCTTCCATAAATATTATACCATTTTTATTTGTCAAATCAATAAAGGCGTCAAACGGCGTTAAAAGAAGCTGCTAACTATGTGGCCGATGAGAAGAAGGAGAAGAAATGCGAAGATAAATACAGCCGAAAAAATACTTGTCCAAATAACAGCGCGCTGACCCCTTGAATACTTCATCCTCAACCGCGCATCATAGTCAAAACAGGTGAATTTCAGGGCGGTGAAGAAATTAATAAAAAATATCCTGAGCTTTTCAAATATTTCCCACATAGATATACTATTATATCAATAACTGTTGCCTAAAAGGCTGTCTCAGAGACTGATTTTCTGGTAAAATAGATCACGTCACGATATAGGAATATGGGGGATCGTCTAATGGTAGGACCTCAGCCTTTGGAGCTGATTGTCATGGTTCGAATCCATGTCCCCCAGCATAATTTTATGGAAGCATCTCAATCAGGACTGATAATCAATAATTCTAACAGTATAGTTTTAAGCATTAATCTTGCACTGAAATTTGCTTTCATAATCTTTGGTGGAGGAGGTTTGATTGGAATTGTAACGGCAATACTATTAAAATTTGGAGATGGAGCAATAAAAGAATTTTACGATCGAAGAAAACAGGCTCACTCTAAAAAACAACAAGCAGCACAGGATATTACTTCTTTTTGTATTGAAGGTATGCATTGTGGTTTTAAACACAAAGCCGGTAGCGAAAGAGCTATCAAATTTAGAGCTGCTGAAATTGAATCGATAGACACAGAAGTTGGAGTTAAATTAAGAAATTTTTTAGGCTCTTGGAGTATGTATAGAAATTTTATCAAAGATAAACAACCAGCAATTCAAGATGAAGCCTTAGCTATTGAGTATAAAAATAAAGCTCAAAAACTAGGTGATGAATTATTAGCCATAGCTAAAAAGTGGGCAAAGTAGGGTTGAATTCACAATTAAAGTAATTTTTTCATAATGACTTCCAGACAAGACTTCCCGGCTAATAGATTTCCATTTTCTGACGAGATTTGTTTATTTATGGATAATCACCCTGAATTTAAAAATTCATTAAAAATTGTAAATCCAAACCGCTTTAAATATATTTCTCTTATTTTCACTTCACACACCCCTCCGACTCACCCATTTTCTAACGACCAAGTTATTGGTATGTGGTATATTGACGCAATAAATTTCCGATTAAGTAGATTTCCGCTTTTTAAACAAGATTTTATTGTAAATAAGGATTCTAATAATATTGAATTTATTTCATATACAACTAGACCTATTGTAAGAAGAGCTAACTCTCCATTCGTTCAACCTATTCAGGATTTTTTTAGAATTTATGGTCAAAATGGTCTTTTCTACCATAATAACCAAAGATGGGCACATCATTACGATAATATTACTGATCTTCCTAACGAACCAAGGTTGAGATTGATGGCAAGAAGTTTAATTAACACTCTTTAGTTTCTTATTCCCTTTTTTGTTCTATCTCAAACAACTCATAAGGTGATTCGATAATTAATTTATTTTAGGGAGTAAGATTGTGATTATAAAAATTTCCCACACAGTCCCCACTTCGCCCTCCGATTCGGAGGGCTTCGAGGGGTAAACAACCAAAGCTAACAAATAGATATACCAAATGGACGATGTGAGAACTAATGTTATAATTTTTTATGTTCTTTTTACCCTCAAAAAAGTTTTCTTGGATATTATTAGCACTTTTCTTCATTTTTGATGCTTTTTCTTCTTACTACGGAGTCAAGTACATGGGAGGAAAAGAGGGAAACCCGATAATTGCTCCGTATGTTCAAAAGAATCCTATTTTGTTCTTTCCTATAATGGTATTTGGTTGTATTCTTGTCTATTTTATTTGTCTTATTTTGAAAACTATATTTTGGATTTTTTTGAGAAGGTTCAAATTTATAACTAAAGTCCTTATTGAAAAAATTGTATTGGCAGCTATTACAATTTTTTATTTTTTTTTAGTAATCTTAAATAATTCTTTGTTCTTATTGGGATTCAGGAAGCCGGAAATGTTAAAAGTAAATTTAATAATTGGCTTGATGATAGCTGTTATTTATGGAATATTAATCTTATACATATCCTCAAACAAAAAAATCAAACCATATCTGAAAAAATAATGACATTTTGTAATATATGTAACCTTTCTTTATAATGAAAATCAATATATGAAGGTTATTCCAAAGCTTCTTATCTTTTTTTTGCTTTTTATAATCTTATTCAAAGCTGTTCCTAAGGTATCTGCAGATATTGTTTTTCCCGAATGCAGATGGGACGAAATAACGGCTTCCTGCGAATGTCCGCATGCATCTAATGTCTGCGCTGATAATACTTGCAGTCAATGTTTAACATACAAAAACGATCCGAGATATTATTATTTATGGCAGGATGTATATTGTAGAAAAGGATCTCCCTTAGAATTGATGGCTAAGTTTAAGTATTCCTTTTTCATACCGCTTTTTATAACCATCGTACTTCAGTTAATTGTTTTTGCAGTCAGAGATTATCGGAAAAAACGTGAATTAATCAGTGTTGCATTGATCAACTGTGCATCGTTTTTTGTAGGTATTTTATTCCTCCGGAGTTACTCTTTTATATACAAAATGATGCCTTTCCAAATTCCCAACATACCGTTTTCTCTTTACGGAATGGATGTTCTGCGGATCATATCCCTGTTTATTGCCGGCGCGGTTATGACTGTTTTTGAAATAGCGGTTTTTGTCCGCGTTGCAAAATTCGGTAATAATAAAAGGGTGGTTATTACGGTAATCATTGCCAATATCGTTTCACTCGTCCTGGGGCTAGGAATATTGAATGCCGTATATCCCCGTTTTTCGCAACCGAGAATATTTTAACGGTGACGGATTTGATATGTGATACACTAAAACCATGGAGAAAGACGACATGCTTTCAAAAACTAAGACCATATATGATACCGGCGCCGGAGAGATTTTTTGGAAAAATTTTCTGGCAGGGTTCAGTAGAGGGTTAGGTCAAATATTTGTTTATCTACTCATCCTGTTTATTATCGGGATACTGTTTGCATATATTGTTTTACCTAAAATCATGCCTTCAGTTACTTTTTATACCAATATTTTAAAATCCTTAAGCTCACTTTCCAATATTAAAACCGACTCCGGCATTACCATCCCCAAAAACTTAAATATCCAAAAGCTCTTGGGTCAATAGGCATTGGCATAATTGGTTTGTGGCGGCTATTTGTAACCAAATTTCCGAACTTTCAAAGTATCTTGACATCATATGCAAGTAATAGTATAAATATATGAATATGCCAAAACAAACTAAAAAAAATCCATCATCAAACCAGCTTCGTTATGTAAGAATTGTAATTTTTACCATCGTTGCTTTTTTGATTCTCCTAACCGGAGTTGTCATATTGCTTGGAAATACGCTAATTAATTCAAAAGCCTCTACTCCTACATGTCTGGATGCATGTCAAAATCAGTCCACATGTTACCAGGCTTGCCAAATGCTTGGAGCAGATGCAAAAACATGTTCTGCGCTATGTCCTGCAAATCATTTTTCCGCAGCTCAATGTATGGGATACTGCCAGAATTATCAACAATGCGGAAATGTGTATGGATGCCATACTAATACATCCAGCAGTAGTAATAATACTCCTCATTGGACCTGCGGTCAGGCTAATTGTACCGTTAATCAAGAATGCAGAAATAATTTATGTGTTGATAAAACCCCACCGCATCCAGCCCAATAAACTTCTCAAAATCATTCCCGTTAATATGAAAATTGAAATAAGATTCCCTAACTGTGCAATTCCACTTTGCCTGTATTGAACAACAACCGTATGAATGCCCGGGTCAACTGTAAAAGTAATAAGTCCCTGATAGGTGTGATCCTGGAATTGTATCTCTTTGTATTTCCCATCAACTGAAAGTTTCCAGCCGGGAAAAAAATATGTCCTGTCTGCTATGGTTACCTGATTTTGGGCATTTATTGTATAGGAATGTTTTGTTGATGACAGTTTTTTATCGGTTATTTCCCCCTTCCCTCCTACCACTTCAATTCTGTTTGCAGGAAATGAATCCGGTTCTCCCCCCATCCAGACGGTATTAAACTCCGAATTATAATTGGTTGTCAGCGGATATTCCCAATACTGTTTTTCCTGTGCAGGTACATAACCCTGGAAGGGTTTCCAGTAATATGCGGTACTGAAAGATATGAGCAGGATAAACAATATATATATTTTCGGGTTTTGAATAATTTTCAGGGAAGAAAACAAAAAGTAGACACTGAGGGATGTCGTGAAAGCAATAACTGCTAAGAACCTCCATGGAAACTGGAATTGCCGGATAACAGGTACATGCTCCCACAATGGCTTTGAAACCGGTTGCATAAATATAACCGTTAAAATGCTTGTTAACAGAATGAAAAATCCTATTTTCTTTAAATCAGACTTTATTTTTCTTTTTAGAATTACATAAAAAAGAAAAAGAAAAGAAATAAGGTGAAATAATCCTATCTGTACTGCAACCTCAGCAACTCGAAGGGAAACCGTATTAAAAAAATTCGGAATAATAAGTTTGTAAAGGGAGGGAAAATGATCGTAAAAAAGATCTTTGGTAAATAAGTAACCGTTGGTGTATTTCTGTTCAAGCAGTGCGGGAATAATAAAAAAAGAGGCAAGCCCTATTCCGGTAAGTATTGAAATAAAGACTGAAAATACCGATTTTCTGTCTTTATGTCTGAAAAGGATGAATAATAATCCCAAACCGATAAAAACAAAGCCAAAAATAGTATGACTGAGACAGAGCAACGTCGCCGTGAAAGAAAGAAGAATAAAAGATTGATAGTTTTTTTTCTCCTGAAGACGTATCACCGAATAAAACAGAAGTGGAACTAAAGCATACGCGTATAAAGTACCTAAGTTGCCCCGAGTATTCATTTCAACAAGACGGAATGGTGCGAATTGATACATCATACTAACAAGAAATGCCCCTCTTGGTGACCGGAATAATTTCAATGCAAAAAGATACATAAAAATCCCTGCCAGAATATAAGTAAAAGCAAAGCTTACTTTGAGGATAAAAGTTAGAGGCAAACCAAGCGCAACGAGTGGAAGAGAAACTATATAAGGAAGAGGTGCCACAAAATTAAACAGTGCAGTTCCATAACCATAATGGAATTGACTTACCCATCTTACCGGTAATTGTCCGGAGATAAATTCTTTGTAATAAGCCGCAAACCGTATCGCATGCATTGTCCCATCACTTGTACGGGGCATTCCGGGAGACAAAAACAGATTAAGTAGAGGAAGGCAGGAAAAAAAGATGATTAAAATATATATCTTCCAGGTTTTCATTTAAACCAAAAATTAAATCGGTAAACCACTTAGATATTATATCCTATTGCCTTCCCAAACTGATAAGTGTGAATAATTGTTATTTTTGATACTATTTTAAATAATTTCAAATTTCTGAAAAAATAGTTTTCTCCTAAACCAACTGGAAACTGAACTTTATTTATCTAACAATAAAAATCTGATTGCCGCTCCGTATGGGTAAATAGGCTTTGTCATTATTATCAAAACACGCAAATGCCACTTGAACAATTTCGGGATTCAGGGGTTTTGATCCCATACCGATAAGAAGAGGCTGCATCAATTGCGGATAACGGGGGTTGGTACAGTCTGTGAGGGCCCCTTTTGTAACCGGATCAATCAACCCTGCCTCTGCGATATAAACCGGCGGCGGCCAAACATTAAAGGCGTGTCTGTATGGATAAAAAGCATAAGCCTGCCGTAAGGCTTCAGTGGTCATACTGTCCAAATCATTTGCATAAACATTGACTGCAATTCCATCAATTCCTGAAATAGGAGCTTGAAACATTCTGTGTAAAAAATCGTTTGGTTTCATTCCGTTTTTATCAGTTGCCCCGTATGACATAGGTGGAGCCAACACTTTAACATGTTCTGTTCCTTTTACTGCCCCGGTGAAGGCTGCAAATGATTTGCCATATCCTTCAGGGTCACTTCCCCACCCTTCCTTATATAGATTTACTTCATTACCGAGATATATGCCGACCGGTTCGGAAAACTGGGTAGATTCAATAATACCTGCTGTTCTCTTGGCAAACTTTCTAGTATCCTCCTGTCCCAAGGAAACCCAATTGCCGTTCCCATCCATATAGGTTGCCAACCGAACGGTAGGAAAAAGGCCATATTGTTTCATTTCCTGAAAATATTGCTCTACCTGCGGAACATTTCCATCCGCTTCCAACAAATCAAGAATAACATTGTATCTGAGTGCGGTATGATTTGTTCCTGCATTAAAACAATCATAAAGTGTTCTTACCACCTGCGCCCGCTGAAGATTTCCTGCCCCGTTTATGCCATAGGGAGATATGTCTGCGTACGGACCGAATTGATTGCGGGGTGAACATTGAGAAATGGAGGGGACAGCCTGGGCTGAAGCAGATGAACAGGCAGAAAGGATAAACATGCTCAACAATAAAAATAACGCCGAATAATTCTGTAAAGTAAGGCAGTTTTTATTGGCTATATTTCTCTGTATCTTGTGTTCCATTAAGTATGTTAATAAGCTTCCAATTTTAACAGATCTTAATGTATTATTTGGCCGTTAAATCAAGCACTCTCATATTAAAGAAGTGGTATTTAAAATATAAAAAGGGTGTGCAGATTAAGGTTTGATAAATAACGCTGTCTGATTATTGAGGCAACTGCCGAATCCCTGCCGTTCAAACAAACTGACCCTGTCGGTAATGGTCAATATTTCATAAATATTCTTTTCTTTTGCCTCTTTAACACATGCACTTATCAGTTCACGGGCAATCCCCTGTTTTCTGAAGAAAGGATCAACCACTAAGGAACGTATCTCTGCTAATTTTTTATTATAAATTTCAAGGGAACAGCATCCGACCACCCGTCCTTCTTTTTCACATACATAAAAAGCGTTTATGACACCCGATAGCTCTTCTTTTGTCCGAGGAAGAATCCTGCTTTCCTGTGCAGCCAGAGAAATAAGATTATAAATACTTTCCAGATCTGAAGCAGTAGCTTTTCTTATCATATATATGTTTAATAATTTTTCGCCTGAAAGCCAATGGAGGTTAATTCACTGATGGATAATGCAAAACATTCATTACATCCTTTAATCCAACTGCTTCTGTAAAAAATCTCCGTCTTTTTTGAAGAAACGATATTTTTACTGCAAAAAGGGCATTGATAAGTAATGACATGTTTCTGCGACAGTTTTTTTATATGCACCCCTTAATTATAGTCCTTTTTTTCATCTTCCTCATCCATTCTATCTATCGGAGCGCTAATCTAATATACTTAAGCAAGAACAATGACACAACCTCACAAAAAAAAACTCAAGGTTGCCCTTTTGGCCCCTATCACACACCCCATGCCACCTGTCGGATACGGACCCTGGGAATTGGTGGTTTATAATCTTGCGGAATCCTTAATCAAGATGGGTGTTGATGTTACCGTATTTGCAACAAAAGATACAAAAACTTCCGCAAAGTTAGATTATATTATTGAAGAACCGCTCATTGAGACTGATCAAAAATTACATGCAGAATTAACACATAAACATATCACCTATACACTTTCAAAGTCCGGCATGTTTGACATTATTCATAACCATTTAAATATTCACCCTGTCCTGCTTGCCAAAACAATATCCGTCCCCATGGTAACCACTCTTCACGGCAGCGCCAGTGAAAAATTAAACTCACCTCTTTATGTAAAATGCAGAAATGAGAATTTTATTTCAATATCCTATGCCGAACGCTTATTTATGCCGCAGATACATTATGTCGGAAATGTATATAACGGAGTCGATTTCACAAAATACAAAACCAAAAAAAATACAGGTACCCATGTTGTCTTCAGCGGCAGAATAGTAAAGGAAAAAGGAATTCTCTCTGCGCTGGAGTTCTCCAAACGGACAAAGATCCCTTTGAAAATTGCGGGAATTATCACTGACCAGCAATTTTTTGATACACAGGTAAAGCCCTATATTGACGGGTCTCTCGTTTCATTTTTGGGCGACCTTCCCTACCCCAAAATTGTTTCACTATTACAGGATGCCATCGCCACACTTTGTTTGGTGGAATGGGATGAACCGTTCGGACTCTCCGCCCTTGACAGTCTTGCCTGCGGTGTCCCGGTTATTGCGACAAAAAGAGGAGCTTTCCCCGAATTAATCTATGAAAAAAATATGGGAATTCTGGTTGAAAATGTTACTGAGGCAATTAATCGATTAGATGAAATACGAAAGGTAAATAGTGTTACTTGTTCTCATTTGGCACAAGTTAAGTTCTCCCGTGAAACGATGACTAAAGGATATCTAAAAGAGTATAATAGGATACTTTGTCCGACCATAAACCTACCATCGTCTTTTTAACCACTTATCCTCCTCGCGAATGCGGAATCGCAACCTTTACGCAGGATCTGTTCCGTGCAAGTCAAAAAATCCTTGGTACTGGTTACCGCTGTAAAGTTGCCGCATTTAATCTGTCTCTCCTTGATACATATAAATACCCCCGTGAAGTTAAATGGGAAATTGATCAAAACAGCAAAAGAGATTATGTGAATTTGGCAAAAGCTATTAATGATGATATGTACATCTCGGGAGTAATTTTACAACATGAGTATGGTATTTTCGGCGGGGTTCAAGGAGAAAAAATACTGTACTTTATGCAAAACTGCAAGAAGCCGATTTTGACCACGCTCCATACTGCCCTACCGCAACCTACAGCAAAAATGAAAGAAGTTACCGAAAAAATTATTGAATACAGCAGCAATGTGGTTGTTTTGACTGAAAGCTCAAAGGCAATCATAGAAAAAGTGTATCCGAAATCAACTGGCAAGATCTTTATTATTCCCCACGGCATACACCCTGTTCCGTTTACCCAGCAGGATGAATTTAAAACCAAGCTTGAACTGAGTAATCACATTATCCTGACCACGTTCGGGCTCTTGAGCCGCGGAAAGGGAATTGAATATGCCCTAAGAGCTCTTCCTCCTGTTATCGAAAAATATCCCTCAATTTTATATCTTATCCTGGGTGAAACTCATCCGGTCATACGGAGAAAAGAGGGAGAAAAATATCGTCTTGAATTGGCACATCTTATTACTGAACTGGGTTTGGAAAAACATGTAAAGTTTTATGACCAGTATTTAAGTCTTCCTGATTTGCTTGAATTTTTACAGGCAACGGACATCTATATTTCAACATCAATCAATCCCAACCAGGCAGTAAGCGGAACACTTTCCTATGCCCTGGGAACCGGAAGGCCGGTAATAAGTACCGGGTTTGCCCAGGCTAAAGAAATTGTAACACCCCAGATGGGAAGACTGGTACCCATAAAAGATTCTGTTGCACTAAGCGGGGCATTGTTTGATTTGCTGGGAGATCGGAAAAAACTGAAAATCATGGCCCGTAATGCTTATGATAAAACGCGGGTGATGCTCTGGAATAACGTAGCCTTAAAATATACTAATTTACTTACCCGGACGATCGTCCCACCCATAAATCTCCTGCATCTTTTTAATATGACCGATGATGTGGGATTGTTTCAATTTGCACACCTTACTATTCCCGATAGAAATTTCGGTTATACCTTGGACGACAATGCACGAGCACTTATCGTATGCAGTTGGTTGATAAAACAAAGATACACAAAAAAAATACAATCCCTGATAAATATATATCTTGCATTTATGAAAAAATGCCAGCATAAAGACGGTTCTTTTGTAAATTATATAGGGTATAACGAAAAAACTCCGACTGAGCAAAACAATAAAGAAAATCTTGAAGATGCCCAAGCAAGAGCTTTGTGGGCATTGAGTGAGATTATGGATAATCAGACTCTTCCTGACCATATTATTGCTCAGGCAAAAACAATGTTTCTTCTGTCGCTGGAAAAAGGATTAAACCTGTCCCATATCCGTGCCAAGGCCCTTGCAATAAAATCTTTTGCTTTGGCACAAGTCATACTGCCTGAAAAGCGGAAACTACTTTTGGAGTGTATAAAAAAATATGCCGATTCACTCCTTGTTTCATTAAAAGAAAATTCTGTTAATACCTGGGTTTGGTTTGAAGATAAATTAACATACAACAATGCCCTGCTTCCTGAAAGCTTATTTATCGCAGGAAGTTGTATAAAAAACTCACTATATACTGAAAAGGGTATACTTGCGCTTGAATTTTTGGTCAAAGAAACCTTTTCTGCGGATATGTACATGCCTATCGGACAATCTCATTGGTACGCAGTAAACGAAAAAAGAAGCCAATATGACCAACAACCCGAGGAACCTGCCTCCATGATAAGCGCTTTATCACTTGCATATAAAACTATTCATAACGAAGAATATAAAAATCTGGCCAGAAAGTGTTTCAGCTGGTTTTTGGGAAACAATAGTTTAAATAAACCGCTCTATGATGAAAAAACAGGCGGCTGCTGTGACGGGTTACAACCTAACCGTGTTAATGCAAATCAAGGAGCAGAGTCGCTTATTTCCTATCTTATGTCAAGGTATATTATTTCAAACTTCACTAGATGAAGATTAATCAGATAACCAATATTTTTCCGGGCATTCAAGATGCTCGCTATAACATGGGAGTATGGCAAAAAACCAAAGAAGATTCACTGTACTTTATCGGTCGGGAAGTCATTAGGGCTGGCGCAAAAGGTGAACCTGACACTGGCATATTAAAACTGTTTGAAATAAACAAGGATGGCACCATCGTACATGAGCGGGTTATTTGGAAACCGTTATATGACGGAATAAATCTGGAAGACCCCCGAGCATTACAGTTACCGAATGAAAATTTGATAATCGGACTAACCTGTGTTTTGCGGGGTAAAAAAGGACAGCCTATCCCCTTTCCTGCAATTGTGAAAATTGATTATCTGAATTCATGGAAACAGAATTTGCCCCCCTTTCTTGTCATCGATACATTTGGACCGGGAAAAAATATAACTCCCATTGACGGTAATACTTTTCTCTTCCGCCCCGAGTCTTCAGATTACAACCATAAAATTTTGGTATTTTCCCTTGATTCGCAAGTTCCGGAAAAAATTGCAGATATTGTTTTTCCGCTGAATTTGCCTTGGGCAATGTGGCGCATAGGAACAGCCATGCCTCCTATCTGGCTTAACCCCCGTGAAGCCCTTTTTATCATCCACGGCATCACTATGCAACATATTGACGGAAAAGAAAAATATATTTACAGCATTGGACGCGCAAAATTAATACGGGAAAAAAATAAGTTTAATGTTGTGGTTGCACGTGAGGCGATCCTGACCCCTGATGATTTTGTAAATAAGGAAGGTTTACCTTTGGTTCAAGAACTGCATCCTGAATCCCGACGGGTTGTATATTCTTGCGGCGGCATCATAAAAAAAAACAAACAAAACTCCTTATCTTTGTACGTCAACGTGGGAGACAGGGCTACTTTTGAAGTTGACTTTTCATTGGATGAATTAAAAAAAGGGCTTTTTTAACTCATACATCTTCTTGATATAATTTATTTTATGAATTACTTGATCCGTGCATTTATTGCTGCACGCAAAGAATTTACTACATCGGTTGATGCGTTTCCCGAAGCTCAAAGAGAAGCAATTTTATTCGGGAATTGGAGTTTAAAACAAATACTTATCCATATCATTTTCTGGGACACTTGTATTGCGGATAATGTCGCCCTTCTGAAAACGGGAAAAGAACCTCCTTTTTATGGGAAAGTGAATGATTACAATCAACAGTCAATTGAAAAGGGAAAAAGCTGGAGCTGGGAAAAAACATATCAGGAATTTAAACTGTCAGGCGAACGAGTAATAAGAGAATATGAAACATTACCCAAAGAAAAATGGGAAGCAAAGTTCTGGAAAAACAAAAACTCCACCCCAAAGAAATTCCTGAATATATTGATTGAACATTACCTCCACGAACACTTGCCTGAGATAAAGAAAGTAATGGAATCTTTGAAGTGAATAAATCACCTGTCTTATATGGGCCCATTGGGTTGAATTCGAATCTGTAGTTAAACTATTAAATATCCCCTTGTTATAATTACCTCGTGGAATACAAAGAAATACAAGCGAAAACTATTTTAGTTAAGTGCGGCATACCGGGCATAGATTATGTGATAAATCCTTACACCGGCTGCAGGTTTGCGTGTAAATATTGTTATGCCAGCTTTATGGGCCGGTTTGTAGGAAAAAAGATAAACGATTGGGGAGAATATGTATGGGTAAAAATAAATGCTCCGGAGCTTCTTAAAAAACAATTGACATCAATGAAAAACAAAGGTCTCGGCAAAGAAGTTATTATGAGTACAGTTACTGATCCATATCAAGGAATTGAGGCCAAATATAAAATTACCCGACAGTGTCTGGAAATTTTTGCGGATTATGGATTTGAAGGAATTTTGTCAATCCTCACCAAATCAGATCTGGTCACGAGGGACATTGATGTGTTGAAAAGACTTAAAAATACCCTTGTCGGACTAACCGTCACATCCACTGATGATTCCATCTCCAGATATTTTGAAACCTATGCGCCTCCGGTCAGTCAGCGGTTAAAAGCATTAAAAACACTTCATCAAAACGGCATTAAAACCTATGCTTTTATCGGTCCGCTTTTACCTCATTTTGTCGCAAAACCCGAAGAACTTGAAAAATTATTTATTTCGCTTAAAGAAACCGGCACCCGTGATATTTTCATCGAACACTTAAATTTATCTACCTATATCCGCACACGATTACTTTCAGAAATGAAGGAAGAAAATAAGGAAATCCTCACTACTTTTTATTCTTCACAAACAAAAGAATATAGAAAACAATTAGAGGAAATGATAAGAGGATTAATAAAAAAATACGACATGCATCTTCTGATGGATTTAGTTATCTTCCATAAGGAATTCCAATCGCACCCCAGTAAGGGGAAGCTTGACAAAATTGTGGCAAAATAAGCAAAAATGATAGAATGAGTATATGTTTATCGCACTGGAGCAAACCGGAAAAATAAATAACCGGCAGCTTTTTTTAGCTGCTTTTGTCGTCATAATCAGCATTATTTTCCTCATGGACACACGTGATAATAAAGGACAAATAAAAGGATCTTTTTCGCTTTTTTCCTCTTCCAATCCGACTGTTACCTTAACACCAACTCCCACCCTAACTCTGACCCCGATTCCTACCCCTACACCAACACCTCGACCCACTTCCACCCCAACTCCACGTCCTACCGCCACACCCACTCCGAGCCCCACTCTTTGGCCTACCACGTCATATGAGGAATATTTTGATAAATACAGTTTGCAATATAATGTCAGTAAGGATTTGCTGAAAAAAATCGCCAACTGCGAATCCCATATTAACCCAACCTCAAGAAGCGGTGATTACGGGGGTATGTATCAATTCACGGCAAATACATGGCAATCAACACGTGCTGCAATGGGCTTAGACACGAATACGGACCTGCGGTTTAATGCGGAGGAATCAATCAAAACCGCAGCTTACAAAATCGGCAATAAAGGGCAAGACGCATGGAAAAACTGTTTATAACCTTAATCTTCTCTTAATGTACCCGGGCCTACACTTAAATCATGTATGAAATTATGTTTTTATTCCTATATCTATTTCTTATATTCGCAGGAATAAAAAAATAAGGAAATAACACCCCCTTTTAATAAGGCGAAAAAAGAAGTGGTAAAAGGGATATGTGTTATCATGGTTACATGCCAAACAGTACTATCAGTGAAAACGAGGCAACAGGCACAACAAAACAAAAGTATAAAGAAATAAAAAAAGCTTTTTCATCTCCTGTCGTGCCTATTTTTTTTACCTATATCGCGCCTTTCCCTGATTATTTTTTTTATATTACAGACCAAATAACCAGAAATGTCGGAGATGCGCGTTTTCAAAGTTTAGTAAGTGAAACAGGTGATTCCATACGCTCTATTATTCGCGCGACTATGGAGCCAGGTGAAGATTATCAGGCATGGATACAAAAATATTCTCATGCTCCGAGTTTTTATAATTTTCAAACAGATAACCGATATATATTCCGGATGAATGTAGCCCTCACCTTTATTTTTATCGCCCTGCGTGAAACAGTAAAGGGATGGGCCATTGCCGCAAAGAAACTTCCCAGTTATCATGAACAAAAAACTACCTCCCCTTCCGAGTCACCTTTTAAGGAAAATTCTCCCCTGTATGAAGAGCTGGTAACGGGAACTGATATCATACTTAAAACTTCAACCCTTGCACCTTCATCGGCAAACGGAATTGAGGTTAATCTCCTGCGGGAATTCCTGCAGGTTTGCCAAAGGGACTTTACCCGTCACACTAAAACAGAAGAATTTCTCATTATGCGGGTAGGGTTGGAAAAACTTATTCTATCTTCTCTTCCTCTTTTTCCGAATCTTATCTTTTCTCCCATTAATGTTATTATTAACCTTGCCATAAAATATCCCGGCTTTCCAAATCTTCTTTATCTATTGTCAGAGGAGTTTCCAACCCTAGTGATGCAGCGGATGATTTTCTCAGGATATATGCTCACTCCATAAAAAAACCCAGAGCATATGTTTGGGAATGCTCTGAGTGAAAAAGCAAGGCGGTAATAAACAACAACGGTAAACAAATGGTGTTGGTGTTATTGTGTTTATATACCTGACTTTTTTTAACGGGTCTGTGGCAATTCCCTGCTTTTGCCTCTTCCCCGCCCTTAACTGTATCTGTGAAATGCAATCGTTTTGCATTTCATAATATGAGGATACCGCCCGTTTCTTAAGAAACGCTGAATGAATATATAAAAGAATAATTTGACAATCAGACACTCTTTTGACACAATGGCAAAATGACTTCCTCCCCTTATTGCCGTAAATGTACATCGACTTTGCGATGCGGCAATTATCACCTGTATGTAGTGGAGCTTGATTATGAACTTATAAAAAATAAAAAATTCATAAAGCAAAACCCGGGTTATAAAAACGATATGGATTGTCTATATGTGGGCTCAACATCTCATACCTGTCAGTGCCGTTTTAAACAGCATCGGGAGCATGCAAAAAAACGGACGCTTGGATTTACGTGTTTATGTGACGGTAAAGAACAGTTCAGGGAATTCCTACGCGGGGGCGGTCACACACGGGGTAGTTATTACCCCGGTGCATACGGCCTACGGCTCCGGCCGGACTTGTTTATGAAGTATAATCCGATCATGGATCAAAACTACGCAAAGGTCATGGAAAAAAAACTTGCGGATATGTTACGATCGCAAGGGTATGCTGTCTGGCAACACTGATTATCCGTATTACTCCGTCTTCATCCTTTTTTGCATTTCCACGTCAGATACATCCATCTGATGTCTTGATTTGGCGTGTTCCCTGGCAACAGCCACTACCTCTTTCTCATCGTGGCTTTTGACCATGAATCCGCATTCAGGATCACAATTGATTGATTTTAATTTCATATCCGTCATCTTTATTTCACCTCCTAACTATTACTAAATTAGTAATATATAAACTATACTCTTCTTAATATGCTTGTCAAGATTCAAATATGTATTTATTGCGCGGAGACATGGAAGTGTCTTTGATATGCAGGATGACTTTTTAGATTTGCTCCAAGTGCCTTTATGATGGCATTTTTAATCTTTTGTTTGTTTGCCCCTTCATCAACCTCATCGCTCAAAACATCAGCCATGACCTCACCGATAAGAACCATTGTATTAGCCTGATCCTGCATTCTGATTTGTATAAGCGGATTGTTTATGTCAAGGTATATAATGCCGTCAATAAATCTGAAGGGCATTTCGCCGTCGCCTTTTTCGATTTCTATTTTCTTAATAAACCCGTGGCCTTTTTTTTCAGGGGGTTTCTTTATTCGTTCACTATGAGGAATACTTACACTCCCACTTCTTGCTCCTCCCCCTCCACCTCCACCACCCCGGTAAATAGTACCTGAGGCAAATACTTCATCTGTCGGAGCTACTAAATCTCTGAGTCTTGCTATAACGGCCTTTGTCATAACTTTTCCCGCAGGTAGGGCTTTGATACTGTCCCTGAGCAGATTTTGAACATCTGCTGCCGATGTATCAAAAAAATCAGGCCTTTCCACGGCAATCTGAATTGGTTTTTTTAACAATTGCTCGATGTACTCACCTAAGGACGATTGTCTTAATGTTGCGATAATTTGATGCCATTCTTTACCGGTTTTATTAATCCCTCCGGTTTTATTCAGAGAGAAAATATCCTTAATTCCTTCAATATGGTCAAGATGAACTTCTCCGACCAAATCTTTAAGTCTTGGGTCACGGGATGAGTGGCCTAAAAAATCTGAGGTAATCAATCGACCGTCATAATAAAATTTTAAACCCGCATCTATACTGTTGGTTACATCTGCCTTTTCATCCTTTTGTCCGCACCAATACCAAATAGGCTCCCCTTTATCTGTGCGGACTATTTTAATATCATCTTCACTTCCCTCAATAAGCGGAATTTTTTGAGGATCAACCTGCACAACCGTACCATGATCGTCTATATTTAAGACAATTTTATCGTGTACGGTTACAATTTTCCCTTCTCTGTTTACAACCCTTCGGGAAGTGTCTCCGTCTGCAGCTATCAGTAAAGGGCGGTATATTTGTGCTGCCGCCTCAGTCAGTTTGGAAACTTTCGGTGTCTCTCTTAATTTTCCTATGGTTACTTCAAAAAAACCATCCTCTTTGGGAAGTTTGGATCTTTTGCGCAATATTTTTATTTTTCCCTCATAGGCAGTTTCCGGATTACCGAAGTCAGGCATGGTGCTTGAATATTCATATCCACTGTTTCTTTTTTTTGAACGGATAGTTAAATCGTTACCGAAAAAGAATATCGCACTCTTCCCTCCGGCTCCAAGTGCGCTGATTCCTTTTAAAGTTGATGCTCCTGATACCAAAAACCTCCCGATACCTTCCTGATCGGTTCCTTCTCCCTCATCGCGTACGGTAATACTGTCATCGGTAATACTTACCGTAATGTAGGTCGAGGGAATGCGCATAACAACGTCCATTCTGCGGAAAGCCACAGAGTTATCAAAAAATTCCATCATCGCATTCACGGCTGGCGGATTGGGACCCGGATTAAAAACAGAGGCAAGGGCACGTTTGGTACCGGGACCAAATTGAAGTTTGGCTGTAAATTCATTTTCTCCTGTCCTTGTAGCATACTCTCCTCCGCTTTTTGGTGCCATAGAAGTTATTATTATAATGCATTTACAGCTAAAATTCAATATTTAGAGCATATTAAAACTCTAATTAAAAGTCTTCAATATTTTTTTCATGTATTATAAAATTCATTAGATGACCTACTATCTTTATTTACTCCGTTGCAGCGATCATTCCCTTTATTGCGGACAGACAAAAGACCTCAAAAGAAGGATCAAAGAACACAATGAGGGAAAAGTTAAATCAGCAAAATACACAAGAGGCCGCAGACCGGTCAAGCTTGTTTACTGGGAATCTCATAAAACAATCGGATCTGTTCTTAAACGGGAAGCGCAGATAAAACGACTGACAAAGAAAAAAAAGGAAGATATTGTATCTGACTATAAAATAGGGATATAATAAGGCATATGAAAACATCAACTTACACTCAACAAAACTTACTAAAAGCATTTGCAGGAGAATCAATGGCACGCAACAAATACACAACATTTGCCAAAATCGCCCGAAAGGAAGAATGGGAGTGGATTGCACGGGTATTTGAAGAAACGGCAGACAATGAAAGAGCCCATGCACAAGAATTATTTGAACAAATCAAAGATGTCCCCGCATTTGAAAGTTCTCTTTCAATACAGGCATACAGTAATACTTCAGACAACCTTAAAATAGCAGCTGAAGGTGAAAAATATGAATGGACCACCATGTATCCGGACTTTGAAAAAGTCGCAGTCCAGGAAAAGCAAACAGATGCTGCCCGATTATTCGGACAACTGAAAAAAGTAGAAGAGAAACATGAAGAGCGGTATATAATTATTGCCCGCAAACTTGACAACAAGACTCTTTATGACCCAAACGCCATACTTGAATGGAAATGTCTCAATTGCGGATATATTTATAAAGGAAAAACTCCACCGAAGAAATGCCCTGTCTGTCTGAAGCCATACACCTGGTATATGCCGCTGGGATTGGTCAGATAAATCAAGGACCCGTTGCAATTCCCATTACTCTCCATATTTTTCCTTCCTTCTCAAGCGTAACCCAGCGGATATTTTTGCCGTTTTCATATCCGTAATACGGAATAGGTGCACCTGCAGATGCAGAATCCATCATGATGTCCATCGTTATTTTATACGTATGTCTTGTGGCTGTCCATGCTTCTTGCATCGATGGCTCAGTGTTGAGAATTTTTATTGATTTTATGGCATTAAGTTGTACTCCCCATGCCTGTTTCTGACCTTCATCTTTAGTTATTGAATCAGACATCATGCCAACCGCATCGCTTGCCCGTCGAGCCTCTATGAGATTAAAAAAGCTGTTAAGAATGTCTGTATCCGACGGCAATGGGACAGATCCGTTGCTTGAAACCGCGCTTGATGAGGTGTTGGCTTTCAATAGGGGAGTTTTGCCTATGATGACTCCTGCCAGTTTCGCTGCAAACGCCACTATTTCATCCTCAGAAGCCGTTTTGGCCGAAGTCCGGTTTATTGATACATAGTTATCCTGTCCCAGCACCAGATAAATTTCATTAATGAGTCCGTCTTCCTGGATCACGAGAAAATGATCCATGGGTATTGCCGGGTTGGTAACAATTTTTCTGTCCAAAAATTCATGGCCTTTTTTTTGTTTTTCAACATTCAGAAAATCATTATTTATAATGACCGCCTGCGTATCATTAATATAATATTGACAGCTGTGAAGGGTCGCGGAAGTAAGAGGGGTTGTTTTAACTATGGTTTTGCCAAGCATTTCCCCCACCTGTTCTTTGGATAATCTGCCACACAGGTCGTTCATATCCTTAAATATATTTGTTTCTGATGAGCCTTGCCCTTGAGAAATCAAAGTATTTGTTGGCGGTTTATTCTTATTATTTACTTTTGATACAAGAAAAACTCCCGCAATTATAACTAATGCTCCCGCAATTAAAAATTCTTTTTTCATGATAATAAATAAATTGATAAAGTTATAAAACTTTCCTTGGCCAGAGCTCTCCTTTTTTCTTTTCCAATCTGTCGCCAGTATTTACTTCGTTATAGAATTTAAACGTTGCCGGAATGCTGTGAACCTCACCGTTTTCCAGGCGGACTTTTAACGACAGCAGCTGCTCTTTTCCGGGTGAGTCATCCTTCCTGCGCTCAATTAATACTTTATCGATAATCTCTCCGGTCCAGCAATCATTTTTTGCTTTAAAAACCAGTTTTGTCACCAACGCAAAAAAACAAAAAATCAGCAAGAAAAAAAAACCGAAAAAGATGATGATCGGTCCGAAAACAACATATTTTTCCATAGCTTTTTAAAAAATATTAATTAGTCAATACAGATAACTGATATCGTCCCCTTTTTCAGCATCCCGAAACAACCAAGTTCGACTCTCCAGACAGAACATTGCCCTTTTCCCTTAAATGTTTTTCCAGACATACCTTTTTGCAGATCTTCACGAGATAAATCAGCCTGACACCATCCCTCACACTCACTATTATCCGTGCAGATATTGCCTCTATCCATGGCTTTAATATTGCATGTTTCAAACGGTTCAGGTCCCTGTTTTTTCCATACCCCGCCTGCTGTTGCACACTCCCTTTCGTTTCTCGGTAAGAGTTTTTTCTCTCCGCATGATATGGCCGGCTTCGGGTAAGAAGGATGGCCGTGCTTAATCCATATATTCTGTTGGCAGATCCAGGAATCCTCAGGTCCTCCGATAGTGAAACGAAGGGATAAAAAGATTAATGTAGTTATGCAAACTAAACAAATAAGAATAATAAATATTCTTTTCGTATGATTATATTATACTTTAAACTATTACTAATCTATAATTTATGCTGATAAAAGTCAAGGTTATTCCCGAATCCAAAAAAAATGAGGTAATTAAAAAGTCTCCCGACTCATATGTTGTATCGGTAAAAGAAAAGGTTGAAAAAGGGCATGCAAACAGGACGGTACTTCTCCTTTTAGCTGACTATTTCGGTATAAATAAAGGCCTCATTAAACTTATCAAGGGAGGTAAGCAGCCGGGAAAAATTTTTGAAATCCCTGTTTGATATTTGATTTGGTTCTTCGCTATAATAAACCTTTATGGGAACAAAAAAATTAATCAACCCCTCATCGCGATTTTCTTTTGGCAGTTCTTCGGCGATCATAACTAATATTGCCCTCACCATAGGACTTGACACAACCGTTAACGCAAAGGCTGCAATCATCGGAAGTCTTTTGGTAGTTGCTTTGGCTGATAATATTTCAGACACCTTAGGTATGCATATGTTTCAGGAATCTGAGGGTCACAGTAAAAAAACCGTTTGGATTTTAACTTTTACGAATTTTTTTTCACGTCTTTTGACTTCGCTGGGTTTTATCTTAATTATTTTTATATTTCCTCTTAATGTGGGGGTTGTTCTGGGAGTTATATACGGTCTTTCCATCCTCACTTTTATCAGCTATCTTATTGCAAAAAGCAGGAGGGTGAATCCATGGAGTGCAATAGGTGAACATCTTTTTATTGCAACGGCCGTTATCGTATTAAGTAAACTCTTCGGCGGATTGATCCTGAGAAACTTTCATTAATCCCTAGGTTTGCGACATTGCGGCTTTAATATTAACGTAATGTATTATTTCTTCTGCAATATTGGCAATATAGTGATTGATGCGGCTGACGCTGTCGGCTATAGCAAGGTTTAAATAATTTTTATTTTGGTATTTGGTAAGTTTTACTTTGGATAATTCTTTGAATAAATCAAGATAATTATGAGCTTTCTTTTTGTCAAAAGAAGCAATAATATCCCGGCATGACTCCAGGTTATTTGCAACCTGTTGTATTGCTTTTTTTTCAAGCGGTGTATATTTAATTGCTTCTTTAATAATTAAAAAATAATTACCTATCCGAACTATATGATCTGCTATGCGCTCCAAACGAACTGCGATATGCTGATATAGTTGCGCATCAACTGGTGAAAAATTCACCATCTCATCATCGTCCACCTGTTGCATCCGGATATAAGAAGACCTCATAATGGCAAGCTGAAGACGATCAATCTCGGTATCTCTTTCAATTACATCCCGAGCCAGGGCATAATCGCTCTCTTGGAGATAATGCACAGTATCCTGATACATTATCAGAATAATAAGCATCATTTTTTTTATATAATCCACAACCAGATGGTGAACATTGTTGGAAACATTCTTTAATGTTATATGGTTGGTAGTACTTTCCATACACTCACACCCGATCAAGCGGTAAGAAATCTGGCGTACTGCAGCGCGCTGTTCATACGTTATGGGATTTGCTTTAACAATAATTTCCTCCACTCCCGATAAATAAAATCCTATAATTTCCCGTTCGATTGCGTTTGCAGACATCCCGTCAATGTGACAAATCGGAGCTTTGGTAAACCTCTT
>Ga0334722_10001730_pt1 | contig 26295 bp, 24 predicted proteins | sample C3_bottom_MG_FD_207210 | JGI IMG/M metagenome (GOLD analysis project Ga0334722, IMG submission 207210) | Sediment microbial communities from Yellowstone Lake, YNP, Wyoming, USA - C3_bottom | ecosystem: Environmental > Aquatic > Freshwater > Lake > Sediment | place: USA: Wyoming | collected... | reverse complement strand
CTACGGAGCAAGTGGCCACCCCCGCATCTCCGAAAACTATTACTGCGTCAACGGTAAGCCCAAGCGCTTCTTCGACCGAGATGCCGTAGTCAAGCTTTTCGCCAGCGGATGGAACTTGCTGTCTATGGAAGAATTGATAACACACAAGTACGAGCAACCCAAGGCGCTGTGGGAGATCGCTCTTGAAACTGGTACATAACTTCTCCGTCAACGGGACGTACCTACACCAGGCTGGTTACATCGAACGCCGAGTATGCAAAAAAGGAGTTCTAAAGGGGGCTGCGGCGGAGACTTTGATGCTGTAGTCGCATTTCTGCGGCGGATGTATACAGAATTCGCTCGCATGCATTCTTGGTATGCGAGGGATTAGGAGAAATCGTGTGCAAAATGGGCCATGTCGATTGATCATACCAGTCGTTCCGATTGGGGCGGGGCGACACAGATACACGACCGTAGGGAGGCGCACCCCAATCTGGCGTAACGATTGATTGAAGGAGATAGAGATGACAGAGCCGGTACTGCATTAACAGTCGTCGGGTCACTGCACCTTGGAAAATATTCGCCACCGTCTGCTGTCCGCAACCGGATCCTGGCTCGGCATGCGCGCGCCGCGCTTTCTTAACCTGATCAAGCGCTGGTACGGCAATTACATTGCGGTCCCCGCCAATACGGTAATGGGTATCAGGATCGCCGAGGTCGCATCCGATTCTAGCCGAGTCGTCGTTCGGCTGAAGAACATGCGCAATAACAGGAACGCGGCCGGCACGGTTCATGGCGCGGCCCTGTTCGCGCTTGCCGAGACGGTGCACGGCACGGCGGTGATGTGGCAGTTTTCTCCCATCCTGCACCGGATGTTTACCAAGACCGCCCACCTTGAATTCCTGACGCCGGGTCGTGGCGAACTGGTTGTCGATTATTCTTTGAGCCGGGATTTGCTGCTTCGGATCGGATCGGAATTGACCGAGCAGGGGCGCTCTGAAATATCGGCGGAGAGTTGCGTCCGCGATATGGCCGGGGAGATCGTGGCGAAACTCAGCGCGACTTATGTGGTGCTGCGTCGGACACGCTGAAAACCGCGTGTCGGTTGTTCAATTCTGCTCTCGGCTGTCAACCGGTTACCGGCCGCATCATTGGCTCGCGGGCTTGCCGTGCACCTGCTCGAGCAACCAACGTTCGAACGCTTGCACGGCCGGCTTGGAGCGTGCACCAGGTGCGATCTGTAAAAAATACGCCCGCGGTGAGGCCGCCCTTTCTTTGAATGGGGCCACCAGTTTGCGGCTTTTCAGCAGGTTGTTGATCAAGGGTCGTCGCCCGAGGGCCACCCCTTGACCGGCCAGCGCCGCGGTAATCGCCTCGTCGTAATTGCTGAAGCTAAGTGTTGCGGCTGGCCGCAATTCGGCTTGGCCGACGGCTTGCAGCCATGGGTCCCATTCAAGGGGCATGTTCGTGCCTGGTGGAATTACCACTTGGAGCAGCGTGTGCAATCGAAGATCGGCCGGCGTCTTCAGCGGGCGGGTCTTGTCGCGGGTGAGTTGCGGGCTGCACACCGGCTGAATCGACTCTCCACCCAACGGCGTTCCAATCTGGGCGCCGACTCGCATGGAGCGAATTGCGAGATCAAAACCATCGGCGACCATGTCGCGCCGCCTCACGGTTGCGTCGATACGCACATCAATATCCGGATGCGCGCTGGTGAACAGCGCCAGCCGCGGGATCAGCCACAGAGACGCGACGGCCGGCGAGGTGGTCAAAGCCAGCATCTGGCGGGCTGCTGGCGTACGGATCTGGGCAACCGTAGAACGCAGTTGTGTCAACATCCTGCTGCAGGCTTCGTACAGTCTCCGCCCGTCGTCGGTCAAGGTAAGCGTGCGATGTCGGCGCGAGAAAAGCGTCACGCCAAGTTCATCCTCTAGCACCTTGATCTGTCGGCTGATTGCCGACTGTGTGACAAAAAGCTCCTCTCCTGCCCTTGTGAAGGACAGGTATTTCGCCGCCACCTCGAATGCGGCGAACAAATCCAGCGGTGGCAATCGTGCGGGCTTTCTTTGCATGCGAATATTGAATGCTCAAGATCTACCATCGTTTCCACTTGCGTCGCGCTTGGCCAATTATGCCTATGACGTGCTGTGACTCGCAAGGCATTCGGCATTTTGCCCGTTTGTGCGATCTGCTGCGCCGTTTCTCGGCCTCCGCCCTAAGCGGGTCGGAATTGTGTTGATTTATGCGCAATGACGTCCGGAATGCGATGACGAGGCAGGCCACGGATTGGAATACCTAGGGACCTTCGAATACCTCAGCTGACCGATGCAACCGTTCGCGCACTTACCACGCGCCTGTTCCACCAACTGCCCTCGGAACGCTCGCGTGGTTGGCGTGGCGCTCGTAATCGGCAGTCCCGCAAGTTATTTGGCAGCGAGCCGCGCCACCGCTCGCACACGAACAATGCCTCAAGATAGCGTCGCTGATCTGCCTAGCGCCAACTTAGACGGGCCAACCTATCGACCACCAGTGGCGCGTCGCAGCGAAATGCCACGGCTTCCACAAAGATTGCGCGGTCGAAGGCGACGCCGGCGAGGAGGGTAAGGTAGGTCAGGGGACGCTGAAGGTGAGGTCGGCGCGCTCGGGTTCGCCCCAACGGGCGAGCGGGTTACCATCGCATAGCTTGATACCCAAACCCGAGGAACTTGTTCCTCGGTGGGGGATCGGCAGCGTGCACGCCCTTGGGGCCGCCGGTGTCGCGGGTCCTGGTGGTTTCGTGAGCAACCGCAAAGTCGATAGCTCTCTAAAGTCTCGCGACGGCAATAGATGCTTCTGTTTTTGGCATGGTTCCAATCCAGGCCAAGGGGTAGTCCGTAATCGAGCATTACGCGGTACGCGTCGGATTGCGCAGATCTAGGATTTCTTCCATGCGCAAGCGTATTGTGTCGAGCATCTTCGGGTGCGGGAAAACGTAGAACTTATCGTCGATAATGCCCTGAAAAGTCATATTGGCAACATCGGTGGCTGTGACCTTGCCTTTCTGCAAAAGCTTACGAACTTCCTCGCGCCACGCGCGCTCGGCTTCGTTTTCCCGACGATCGGTCAACTCTGGCGGTCGGTTGCGCTGCGCATTCCAGATATTGGTGCTGAGCCAGGCGGGGCAGAGCACGGAGACGCCGACCTTGGCGTTCTCGGCGCGCAGATCGTGATACAAGACTTCGGAGAACGCGACGACGGAATGCTTGGACACCGCGCAGGGCGCAGTGGATCCCATGGAGACGAAGCCCGCCGCGGAGGCCGTGTTGACGATATGCCCGTCCTCCGCCTGGCGCAGCAAAATGGGCGCAAACACGCGCACGCCGTGGATTACGCCCCAGACGTTGACGCCCAGCACCCATTGCCATTCCTTGGGCGTCGCCTCCCAGGCGCGCGTGCGCACGCCACCCACCCCAGCGTTGTTGAATACAAGATGCACGCCTCCGAAATTCGCAAGCGTTTTCTCCGCCAGCCTCTCGATGTCCTCCCCACGGCTCACGTCTGTCTTGACTGCAAGCACCTGCGCGCCTTCGGCCGTTAATTCCTTTTCGGCGGAGGCGAGTGCCGCATCCTCGATGTCCGCCAACACCAGTTTCATGCCTTCCGCGGCAGCGCGCTGCGCGATGGCCAGTCCAATACCACTTGCGCCCCCCGTGATCACTGCCACCTTGTTTTTGAATAGTTTCATGCCTGGCTCCCGGTTACCTGCGATCGATCCATGCCTTGTTCCGTCTCCCCCACGAGCCGATCCTGAAAGTGCATGTTCACGGGTTCGGGCGGGTCATGGGATGGGCCGGCACTGCGATTGATTTCAAAAACCACGCGGTTGCGAACCGCACCTCCGCTCGCGTACGGACACGGACTCATGACAGCGGCGTTGATGCGCTTAGCTCCGACTTACACCGTCCAACTCGTGGACCACTGGCGGCGAGTCACTGGGAAATGCCGCGGCTTCCGCAAGACACACTCGGTCGGGGCGAAGCCGGGACAGATCCCGGAAGTTCGGGCGGATTTGCGCGTCCACGCATGCCAGATCCGCCCCAGGCCGCGCGACGAGAGTCACGGCAATCTCTTCGCGGACTTTGAGCCGGGTGACCACTGCCTGAACGCGCAGCACTCCGGCGGTGCAATTCACCAGATCTTCGATCTGCCGCGGATAGACGAAGATCTCGCGCACCTTTACCGCTTTACCGACGCGACCCTGCAGAAACCCGATGCGATGACCTTCGGGCAATGCCCCCCATCGCATTGATTGCCAAGCCTCGAACGGAGCGCACAAGAAGTTCAGCCCAGCCAGCGCTTGCGTCGTCGATAATGCTTCACATCGCGGTAGGCCCTGCGCGTTCCCTCCGCATTTATGCCAAGATAGAACTCGCGTACATCCTCGTTGAGTTTGAGTTCTGTAGCCGTACCGTCCAATACGACCCTCCCGTTCTCCATCACATAGCCGTAGTCCGCGATGCCCAGGGCGGCACGGGTGTTCTGTTCGACCACCAACAAGGTGGTACCCTGGGCCTTAAGACGCGCCAATAGCGCGAACACATCCTCTATCATCATTGGTGCCAGTCCGATAGACGGTTCGTCGATCAGAATCATTTTCGGCGACGCCATCATGGCGCGTCCTATTACCAGCATCTGCTGCTCGCCTCCCGACAGGTAACCAGCGATACGCTTGCGAAGGGCGCTCAAGCGCGGGATGACGCTGTAGACAATTTCCAGCCGGGCGCGCAACTCGGCCGCGCTGGGGGCCAGATGTCCGCCTACGATCAGGTTTTGTTCGGCAGTCAGGTGACGAAGCACTCTCCGGCCCTCCATCACATGCACCAACCCGCGCCGCGCGATCTCTACGGCGTGGACGCCGTCAATATGCGCGCCGTCAAATGTTATTGACCCGCCGGTCACAGCGCCGTCCTCGGACTTGACCGCACCCGAAACCGCCTTCAACGTAGTACTCTTTCCCGCACCATTGGCGCCGAGGATCGCCACGCATCGACCGGCGGGCACGCTGAGTGTGACTCCCTTCAGGGCGAGGATCACTTCGCCATACATCACTTCAATGTTATTCAGTTCAAGCAACGGCGACCCCTGTTTCTATCAAATACGGATGTTGGCGCCGACCTCACCACTTGCTGACGAGTGGGATCTCGACGTTCGACGCAGCGTTTATGTACTTGCCGCTTTTGACGGTTGCGATATTCACCTTCAGGCCCTCGACCGGGAATGGTGCTTCCTTGGAAAATTTGAGGGTCGGCAGTATTCCGAACGTCTCCTCTGATCTGATCGGCTCCGCGAAAAGGGCGTCACGAACCTTGGCGCCGGTAAGACCCGACACGCCAAACTTCTTGACCGCGTGTTCGATTGCGCGAACGGAGTAGAGACTTTGGGCTATGCCCGTGATGCTCACGATGTTCCAAGGCGTGGCCAATTTATATTCGGACTTGAGTTTCTCGTAAAACCGGCGGGCGGGTGTGTCCTCGTCGCTGGCGGTGGCCATGCCGTAAGCTTCGTAGTCGCCCTCCATCTGATTCAATCCACCAAGGGCCTTTCCGGAAGTCAGCAAACCGTTATGCGAGGTCGTAACGACAGGAATTTTCGTCCCGAGCGCCTGAAGGGCCCGCTTGGTCGCGACGACCACCGCGGTGTTAGTCTGGATCGAAATCACCTCGGCCCCAGCACGCGCTACCCTCCGAATTTGCGTGGTCAGGTCGGTCGGCTGCACGTCGGTGAAGATCGTTTCGACGATCTGGACCTCACCGGGGTTGTCCTTGGCATATCTTTCGATGCCGCGCGCCACGTCGAGATAGGATGGAGACGCCTCGGAACTGACAATCGCGATCTTGATGGGTTGGCTGCCACCGCGTTGGGCCTTAAGCCATTTGATAGCCGCGATTGCCTCATGAGCATTGGTCGGACGCGGATTGATGACCCACGAATCCGGCTTCCACGCGAAGCCGTAGCCGCCCGACGGCATAAGCAGGGGGACCTGGTCATCCGGCAGGCGCTGCCCCAAGGCGGCGACGTCTGGTCCGCCGAGTCCGAGTACCGCAATCGGCCTAAGTTCGGATTTGATTCCAGGCCATAGACTGGCAGTTTGAGCGGCGTCGTAGCGGGTATCGTAGGTCTTGTAGGCGAGTTTGACTCCAAGCTTGGCTCCGACCTCGGCGTTCCACCAGTCAACGACCGCTACGCGCGCCGGGACGAAAAATGGCGTGACATCTGCATAGGGTCCCGAATAATCCGCAAGCATCGCCAAATGGTAGGTCGTCTGCGCGTTTGCCAATGGCGGTGATACTGCTAGGCCAAGGGTCAAACCGGCGGCGACCGTACGAACGGAAACGCCGAAGTGCCGCAACCATTGCGCGGTGCGGGGTCCTGTTGCTTCACTCATATGGCACTCGATACCGAACATAATGCGCTCTCCTTCCATTGGTTGGTAATTGCGCTTAATACGGAAACGGCCAGAGCCGGTACGCGGACTTAAGGATGTGCCAGCGATGCATCAGCCCCTTCGGCTCGACGATCAGAAACAATGCGATGACGCCGCCCAGGAATACATTCATGCTTGCGAACACGATATCCCCGCCTAGAAAAGTCAGATTGGCTGCCAACTCGGGTGCGACGCTGGTAATAATTTCCTGAATCGCCCGGATCACGAAGACCCCGACCAAGGCACCCACGACGGACCCGATTCCACCCACGATAATCATGGCGATGAAGAAAACCGAACTGAACAAGGTGAACTGATCGACCGCGACAAACCGCAGCAGATAGGCCCACAGTGCGCCGCCGACCCCGGCGTAGAACGCAGCGACGAGAAATGCAGTCGCCTTCGTGGCCACTACATTGATTCCCATGATGCCGGCAGCGACGTCGTCGTCCCTGACCGCAATGAAGGCGCGCCCGAAGCGGCTGCGCACGATCCCGAAAGCGCCGCAAATCATGATTACCGCCGTGACCAAGCACAAGTAGAAGAGGCTAATATCCGAGGCGAGGCGATGGCCAAATAGCGCTGCCGGCGGCACGGTTACGCCGTTCGAACCACCGAGCCAATATCCGGGTAGGTTTAGCACTGCAAATTGAAACACGAACTGGGCGGCGATGGTCGTCAACGCCAGATAGAAACCCTTGATCCTGGTCGCCGAAAGCCCAAATACGAAGCCGAATCCGGCAGCCGCAATTCCGGCCAGCGGGACCGTTAGAAAGAACGAAAGCTCCGTCCGGCTCGCAAGCACGGCCGCCGTATATGCACCGACACCCATAAATGCAGCCTGTCCGAGGTTAACCTGCCCGGCGTACCCGGTGCATATCTGTAGCCCCACTACGACGATGGCGCTGATCAGCATGATGTTGGCAACGGCAATGAGCCGCGGATGGACGATGAACGGCAACGCCGCCAACGCCGCCATGAAAATGCCGAGTGCTAACCACTGCTTCGCAGTTCGGACGATAGCTCGATCTTGAGCATAGTTGATGGCGAATATGCCCGCTGGGTCCATGGCCTTAAACTCTTTCGATGGTACGCCAACCGAAAAGGCCGGTCGGGCGCACGAGCAGGATTAGCAGCATGATGATGAAAGGCAGAACCGAGCCGACCGCGCCACCGACTAGCGGATCGAGGTAGGCTGTGGCCAGTCCCTGAACCATACCTACGATAGCCCCGGCGACCAGCAGTCCACCGAGCGATTCCAAGCCAGCCAGAAGTGCTACCGGCAGTGCCGCAAAACCGATGTCGGAGGCGAGAAAGTTCAAGGATTTTCCCGACAGGAAAATTATGGCGCCGAGAGTCGAAAGCAGGCTGCCCAGCACCCAAGCAAACGCGATCGACCGCTTTACCGAAATCCCCATAGAGAGCGCTACTTGGTGGTCCTCCGCAACGGCGGTCATAGTCAAGCCCGTCCGGGTACGATTGAAGAACCAAGACAGACCGAGCGCGCCGCTCAGCGTTAGGACACCGCCCCAAAGCAGGTTGGTCGGAATCAATAGGTCGCCAGTAACGAGCGGGCGCAAAGGGAACACGATCGGAAAAGGCCGGACTTGGGGCCCAAAAACCAGCAGAACGACGCCGCGCAGAAGAATCATCAGCCCGACGGTCACCATCACCATGGAGAATACGGATTCGCCCACAAGCCGGGCGAAAAAGATTCTCTCGATCAGCAATCCGACCGCGGCCGCCAGCACGAACGCGAGCGGAATCCCGGCGTAGAGCGGCAATCCGATGTCGATCACCGTCCACCACACCAGGAAGCCACCGAGCACGACGAGTTCGCCCTGCGCGAGGTTGAACACCTTGCTTGCGCGGTAAATGACCACGAACCCCATCGCGACCAATGCGTAGAGCAGGCCCAGCAGGACGCCGTTGATGGCATAGTTGAGGAAATCCATGGTTGCGCCGACTATTGGCTAACCCACGAAGGCTAAACGCGCCGATTGCGCGCCCGCGATCGAAGCTGTGTCTGCTGCATCGTCCACGTCGGCAATCGAGACCACCGCAGACAACGTCCCTTTGCGCCCGTCTTGATAAGTCACCGGCACTGAGAAGCTGATATTTTTCTCCCCGCGATACAAAGCCGCGATGAGATCCGCATAGCGTTCCTCGATCAGCGAACGGCGCAGCTTGCGTGTTCGGGTAAGTTCGCCCTCGTCCGGATCGAGTTCCTTGGGGAGATTGGCAAAACGCCGGATCCGCGAATTTTCGGGCAAAAGGGCGCTGATGCGTGAGATTTCGTTGCGAATCAACGCGAGCACCTCCGGCCGCTGCGACAAATCGGTGAAGGTCGAAAACCCGATGTTGCGCTCTTCTGCCCAGCGGCCTACCACCTCCATGTCAATGTTGATGAGCGCGGCGACATAATCACGCTTCTCGTCGCCTAGGGTCACCAGATCCTTGATAAACGGGCTGAACCGAAGGCGCGTCTCGATAAATTGCGGTGGGAAACCGCTCCCGATACGCAGACGCCGCAGATCCTTTATCCTATCCAGAAAGACGAGTTCGCCGCGCTCAGACGTTCCCACGGCGTCTCCGGTTCGGTACCATCCGCCGTCTAGCGCCGCGGCAGTCTGGTCGGGCTTCCTCCAGTAGCCTTTGAAGCCCGAGCCGCCCTTCACCAGCAACTCGCCTTCACTGGATACCTGCCATTCCAGTGGCAAAGCGTACTTCGGATCGCACTTTACCCAGCGGCCGACCGTCTCGAGATCGTATTGCTCGCCGTGGTGGAGCGTCAGCACTCCGGTCTCCGTTGTGCCGTAGGTATTTCGCAGCTTCACGCCCATCGCGTGGAACAGGCGGAACCCTTGCGGCGCCATCGCCGAGCCACCACATAGCGCGATGCGAGTACGCACCAATCCGAGCTTGTCGCGCAGCGGTTTCAGCACCAAAGCGTCCGCGAGCGGATACATCAGCCGGGCGCCGAGCGACGCCTTTCTCCCCTCGAGCCGGCCTACGTTTACTCGGTGCCCGACGTCGATGCCCCAGTCGTAAATGCCCCGCCGAATCCGCCCGACGTCGCTCATGCGCGCCTGTACCAGGGAGGCCAGACTCTCCCACTGTCTCGGACTGAACAGCATTGCTTCGACCGCCAGCTCACGCAGATTGGCGAGTACCTGTTCAGGCCCTTCCGGAAAATTGACCACCATCGGCGCAATCAGCCCAAGTGCAATGCCGAAAAACTGTTCGGAGCCCCATGCCGGAGCAATGTAGGTCAGATATTCGCATCCTGGCTTCAGATCTAACGCGCCGGTTATCCTTGCCGCGTTGTCGAACAGGTACTGCTGGGTAAGAACCACGGCCTTGGGTTTTCCGGTCGTGCCCGAGGTGTACGATAGAACGGCCATGTCCAGGCATCTTCCCGCCCCGAGTTCACGCTCATACAGGCCCGGATCCTCGGCATGCACCTGGCGACCAACCTGTTGGACCGCCTCGAATGATCGTAGCAGCGGGTCGCGATAGCTCCACAATCCGGATCCGTCCCAATACACTATCGCCTTCATTCCCGGTGTGCGCTGCGCTACACCCAAGACCTTATCCACCTGCTCTTGATCTTGGGCGACGACGATGCGCGCGCCGGAGTCTTCGACCAGATAGGCGATTTCGTCGGCGCTTTGGTCGGGGTAGACCGAGACCACGGCGGCGCCTAGCGCGTGCGCCGCGAACTCGGTCCAATAGTGCTGGGGTTCGTTCTCGCCGACGACCATAACGATATCGCCGCGGCGCGTTCCTAGGCTATGCAGGCCCAGCGCCAATGCACGCACGTTTTCCTGCACTTCCGACCAGGTGAACTCGCGCCAGATGCCGAGCCGCTTGTGCCGCTCGCATACCGAATGCGGCGTCTGGCGGGCTCGCGCCGCAAGGACCTGAGGCAATGTCTGCGCTTCGTCGATCGTCATTGCGTTTGCCCAAGATAGGCGCGGATTACGTCCGGATTGCGCTGCACCTCCGGCGGGGTTCCGTCGGCGATCACGCGCCCGAAATCCAGCACCACGACCCGGTCCACCAGGTCCATGACCACGCCCATATCGTGTTCAACCAGCACAACCGGTGTCCGCCGGGCTTCGCGCACGTCGAGAATGAATCTGGCAAGATCTTCCTTTTCCTCGGCGTTCATGCCGGCCATCGGCTCATCCATCAGCAGAATTCGCGGTTCTTGCGCCAGTGCGCGCCCGAGATCGACGCGTTTGCGCAAACCGTATCCCAGAGTGCCGACAGGCTCATTGCGGATCGGCTCCATCTCGAGAAACTGGATGATCTCTTCGGCTATGCAACGCTGTTCGATCTCCTCGCGCGCAGTCCACGGAAAGTAGCAAAACGCCTGAAGGATATTTGACTTCATGTGGACATGGCGACCGACGAGGATATTCTCGACGACCGTCAGCCCGGTAAGAAGGTGCGTTCCCTGGAACGTGCGGGCAACGCCGCGGGCTGCGATCTGATCGACACGCAGCGAACGGGTCGACTCGCCATTGAGTTCGACCTGTCCGAATTGCGGTCGGTGGAATCCTGATAGGACGTTTAGCAAAGAAGTCTTGCCGGCACCGTTGGCCCCGATAATCGCCAGCAACTCGTTTGCGCGAACCTCAATGGTCACTTCATCCAGCGCGATGACACCGCCGAATCGAAGAGTTACCCCACGCGCCGCCAAAGAAACTGTCAAGCGCTCCTCCTATTATCACGGCGCTGAGAAACTTAGTGGACTCAGACCGCTAAAGTATTCGTCTCTGGAGTAAATAATACAAGCGCAGGGACAATATGTCAACTCAAAAGTATAAATAGGCTGTGGACCGTTCGCTTGGAGATGCGAATTCGCTCTATATCGCACCTCGAAATGAAGTAAGTGGGGAACTTGAAAAGTTCGGAGCGGATCTGCAATTGGAAACCTTGGCGTCGAGGCGCGCTCAGCGCCGTGCCGCCACCCTCTAGCAGGGAGGAAGCAGGGTTAGGCCGATACCCCGTTTCTGGGCTTCAGACCATGGACCAGAAGGTCGACGAAAGCCTCCGCGACTTGCTTGCCGCTGAGCGGTCCTTCAGGCCTGTACCAGCGCATCAGCGTCAGTACAGGGCCCATGAAAAAGCAAACTGCCAATTTCGGGTCCACCTTGCGTATGCTCCCGTCGGCAATACCAGCGGCTACCAAATCACGAAAACGATGGTCGAACTGCCTTTGGCGCGACAGCACCTTGCGGCGATGCTCTTCTGTGAGCGCGTCGACTTCGCTTAGCACCGTCAGATCGCCCAATTCGCTGGTGACGAGTTCAATGTAGCGTCCGAGAAACGTAACCAGACGTTCGCAGCCGGTTTTCGTAGTGCTCGTAAATCCCACCTCCTGCAGGACTTGCTCGCCCAGATCGATTGAAAACATGTGGCATTGAAACAGAATTTCTTCTTTGCTCTTGAAATAATAATAGACGGCAGGCTTGGTGACGTTGAGCGCGCGCGCAACATCTACCAATGATGTCTGATGGTATCCGTTGTCGCGGAAGGCGCGTGCCGCTTCTCGCAGCACCGCTTCCCTCTTTGCGGCGAACAACTGGTCCCGACTCAGGGCCGGGCTGTTCCAGGCCGAGCTGTTCGAGTTCCCTTTGCGCGAGCGCCCAGTAACCATGTCTATATGTCCTTGTCGTCGATCCGCAACCCAAGAAACACGCCAGAATGTTTTGCTGGCGCCCCTGGGTCAGGAATATATCAAAAATGATCGACTCTGTGGCCGACTGATTTAACGCGGGAGTAAAAGTTCCGGCCTGAGTTATCTGCTTGGCGACAGGCGTCGATTTCGGCATCGGCTAGCGACATTGCGCCTGGATACCGTAGACGCGGATGTAAATGCGACCGCGAGCACGGCTGACGCTGGCGACCCTGATGACGACGCGGCGGTTGGGCGCTTCGAGAAATGAGGCGCGCCACGATCACACTCACGGGGGTCGTTCAACCATGTCTCAAAAGCGCAGTTGACAAATGCAGTCATAACGGCTACTCTGGGGTAAAAAGATCGTCGCAAAAGTAATGCAACGGTCGAGACAGACTTCACTAGCTAAAATTCGCGAGGGAGATCCATTATGTTCGAACCGATGTTGGACCTAAAAGAGCGGATTGCGTTTGTTACCGGCGCCGGCCAGGGGGTCGGGCGGCAAGCTGCCTTGCACATCGCCACGCACAATGCTGGCGGCGTGGTCGTCAACGACTTTCATGCGTCCCGGGCAGAAGCCGTCGCGGCCGAGATTCAAAAATTCGGCATTCCTACCGAGATTTCGGTCTGCGATGTTGCCGATTATGTCGCGGTAGGGCGCGAGATAGAACGCGTCGCGAAGCGCTTTGGGCGCATCGACATTCTTGTAAACAACGCGGGCAATGCCGGCCCGACCAGCAGTTTGACTGATCTGCCGGCATTCTGGGCGACCGATCCGACCGAATGGCAGCGCTGGTTGGGAACCAACCTTTATGGCGTTCTCAACTGCGTTCGGCATGTCCTGCCTTCCATGATTACTAACAATTACGGACGTATTGTCACCGTGGTGTCTGACGCAGGTCGAGTAGGTGAAGGCCACCTGGCTGTGTATTCCGGCGCGAAGGCAGGTGCGGCGGGATTCATGCGCGCGATCGCCAAAGCGACAGGTCGTTTCGGGGTAGTGGCGAACTGCATCGCGCTCGCAGGTGTTCGAACGCCTGGCGCCGAAGTGATGATTCCCGATGAGGCGGCTCTAAAGAAGGTGCTGCGCAATTACATCATCCGACGTCCGGGCGAGGCCGAAGAGGCTGCGAACATGATTCTGTTCCTCGCCTCCGACGCCGCCGCCTGGATTACCGGACAGACCTACCCGGTCAACGGCGGATATTCGTTTGCGGTCTAGGCAAATGTCGCGATGCCGCATGGAATCGTCAGGCCCAAGGCGCTGCCTGGGCAGCGAACGCGTGAACTCGCGGTGGAACATCCGGCGGAAGCGCAGCGGCCGTGTCTTAGACATCGATAACATTTTGCATTACGGATGAAAGCAAATTCGCGCCAAACAATAGTTGCCCGCCAGAGTCGCATGGTCCCTACTTCGCAGACCTGGTGCGGAATGCGGGCGCCTACAATGAGGGAGGGTATCTATGGCTGAGTATTCGAGCCTCGTTTACGTATTGCGCGGCAGCGGAGCGTGGATCGCGCTAAACCGGCCCAAAAAGTTGAACGCGCTTACATTTCAGATGCTTCGCGAACTCAGCGACGCTTTGGGACGCGCGCAATCGGATTCAGCGGTGAGGGCGCTGGTGCTAACAGGCATCGGCCGCGCGTTCTGCGCAGGAGCGGACCTAAAGGAGACCAACGAAGTCGAGGCTGCGCTCAAGCCAGGCGACCCTGATCTGCTTGATCTCGTGCGGGTCGCGTTTGGACAACTGCGCGCTTTTCCAAAACCTACAATCGCCGCCGTCAACGGTATCGCCCTTGCGGGCGGCCTCGAAATGATCATGGCATGCGACCTTGTGTTCGCCGCCGAAAGCGCACGATTCGGTGACGCCCACTCGAACTTCGGCGTTTTTCCAGGCGCAGGCGGCGCAGCAATCCTGCCACGGCGGATCGGATTGAATCGAGCGAAATACCTCCTGTTCAGCGGCGAACAGGTGGCGGCGCGTGAAATGATGGATTACGGACTGGTGAGCCGGGTCGTGGCCGACGGCGAGATGCGCGCGGCGGTCGAGAGCTTTGTCGAAAAGTTAGCGAAGAAGAGCCCGATCGTCCTGCAAAGAATGAAGGCGGTTGCCAATCGTTCGCTCGATCAGAGCGAGCAGTCCGCGCTTGCAGATGAGATGGTGAACCTGCGCGATCACTTGCGCTCCTATGACATAGACGAGGGTTTGGTCGCGTTTCGCGAGAAACGTGCACCGGTTTTCAAGGGGTATTGATATTTAGTATTGCCGCTGCTCGATAGGGGACGAAAATGGAAGATGTGTATGTGATAGGCGTCGGCATGACGCCGTTTGGAAAGTTGAAGGTTTTGAGCCTTAAGGAGCTCACGCGACAGGCAGTAGTCGACGCTTTGGATGATGCCGGAATAGTAAATGAGGAACTGGACTGCGCATTCTTTGCCAACTCGGCCCAGGGTCATATGGAGGGGCAGCACTTTATTCGCGGCCAGATCGCGCTGCGCAACATGGGAATTCAGCGAATTCCGATCGTCAATGTGGAAAACGCCTGCGCCAGCGCCAGCTCCGCTTTCAATCTGGCGGTTAACTTCCTGCGGGCGGGCGCGGGCGATATCGCGCTCGCGGTAGGGGCAGAGAAGATGTTTTCCGACGACAAGGACCGGATGTTCAGCGCTTTCGACAGCGGCTGGGACATCCACACCGCCGACGAGAATCTGAAGCGAATGACCAAGCTCGGTGAAGGCGTTGCGGTTCCGCCCGGCACGACATCGAGCCGGCCATACAGCGTATTCATGGATGTGTATGGCGCAGTGACACGCTTTCATATGCGCAAATTCGGAACGACCCAGCGCCAGATCGCATCTGTCGCATCCAAGAACCATGCCCATTCCGTAGAAAATCCGCTGGCGCAGTACCGCAATCGGTACACAGTTGAAGAAGTGCTCGCGGCCCCGCCAATTACCTATCCTCTCACGTTGCCCATGTGCGCGCCGATCAGCGACGGCGCGGCCGCCGCAATTTTGTGCACCTCGTCGGCGCTGCGGCGCATCGGTGTCGGCAGGCTGCGCGCGGTGAAAGTGCTCGCGACGGTAGTACAGAGCGGTTCGGATCGCGCCCCCGATGAGATTGACAGGCAGTGCACGCATTTGGCAGCAAAGCGGGCGTACGAACAAGCAGGCGTCGGTCCGGAGGACGTTTCCGTTGCCGAAGTCCACGATGCAACTGCATTCGGCGAAATTATCCAGATCGAGAATCTCGGCTTTTGCGCATTCGGCGATGGCGGTCCGATCAGCGAGCGCGGCGAAACCAGCATTGGCGGTCGAATCCCGGTGAACCCCTCTGGTGGTCTCGAGTCAAGAGGACATCCGATCGGGGCCACTGGGCTTGGACAAATATTTGAGTTGGTCACACAGCTTCGCGGTGAGGCGGGACCGCGTCAGGTCGAAGGCGCGCGAATCGCCCTGGCAGAGAACGGCGGCGGCCTGCACGGCATCGAGGAGGCGGTCGCCTGCATAACAATGCTCGGTCGCCAATAACAGGAGGGATAACCGCTATGATTGATACACTTGACGTAACGCGTTTGCTGTACAGCGAGGATCAGCGTTTGGCTACAGATGGCTTCCGAAAATTCGCTGAGACGGAGCTTAGGCCACTCGCTGACAAGTACGAAAAGGAAGGACGTCCGCCGGATAGAAATATCTTGCTCGAGCTTTTCCGGAGGATCGACGAGTTCGGCTTGGTAAGCGGGCTGGTTCCCGAAGCGGATGGAGGGCCGGGAATGGACCGCATGACCTACGGTCTGCTCTTCGAGGAACTGGCTCGTGTTTGGGCGGACCTGGCGATTGCAACCATCATCCAGGGCCATGCGGCGTTTGCGCTCAGCGCCCTCGGCTCGCCCGTGATCAAGAAGAAATACCTTGAACCGTTGCTCCGGAGCGAGAGAATCGCGTGCTCTTGTATCTCAGAGCCGAATGTCGGCTCGAATGTCGCGGAAATCCGGACCACCGCCGTTCTCAACGGCAATAAATATACAGTAAGCGGACAGAAACTCTGGATCTCCAACGCCGTCCAGTCCGACTTCGCTATTGTAGTGTGCCGCATTGACGGCAAATTGACGATGTTGATCGTTGATCGCGCCGGCGATTGCGGCGATAACTACAGCGCGAACGAGATCGAAAAGATGGGACTCGTCAGCGCCTCGACCTGCGAGGTGTTCTTTGACGATGCCACAGCTCCCGTCGAAAACCTCCTGGGGACGTCCGGTGGTGGATTGTTTCAAACGCTCAAGCTGTTTGAGACCGCGCGCGTATTCGTCGGTCTGACTTCGGTCGGCATCGCCCAGGCGGCGCTCGATGAGGCCGTCCGATATGCCAACGAGCGCCAACAGCACGGCAAGACCATCGCGCGCCACCAGCTGATGCAAGCCTATATCGCCGAGATGGCGACCGAGCTGGACGCGGCCCGGTTGATATGCCAGCGTGCGCTTCGTTTGCTTGATAAGGGAATCCGGTGCGACACACAAACGTCGATGGCAAAACTATACGCGACGGAAATGGCCGTCAGGGTGGCATCGAAGGCGGTCCAAATCCATGGCGCTGTAGGCATTACCAAGGCTTTCCCGGTCGAACGACATTTTCGCAATGCGCGAATCCTGCCGATTCCGGAAGGGACAACCGAGATAATGAAACTGCTGATCGGTCGCAATATCCTGGGGGTTTCGGCGCTTTCGTGACAACGGTCCAGACTATCGGATCGTGAATGAATGGGTAGACGTGAGTGCGTTCCGTGCATAAAACTGTGATTTCGAGAGACCTACGACAATGGTCTGGACCTGCGCAGCCAGCAGTTGATTGTGCCAATGATAAGTTTCGACTCGCTAGGTATTCCGTACGCACCCGGCACATGCAACGTGAAGCGGCCGGACCCCGTCTCAGTCGGACGTACGGAAGGTATATGCGAGTTTGGCCAGGAGCCCGGTTACGCACTGGAATCGGTCGGTGGGGATGCGTTTACTGTCGCTGAACAACTGGCAGACTTGCGAGGATAAGTCCGGCACCGATGATCTTTCCGAGCGACATGGTTTCGCCGAGAAGCAGTGCGGAACTTCCAAGTGCGATAACTGGGACCATCAGAAAAAACGGCGCCGTCTTCGCTACCGGGTACCGGCCCAGAAGCCGGCCCCAAACGGCAAACGCCGCGACCGTTGCCAGCAGAGCGGAATACAGGACTGCACTGATCACCAGGAGATCAACTGTCTCGAACGACGCGGCGATCGCCTCCGGCCCCTCTAGCCAATAGGACAATGCCAAGAGGGGGAGGGGAGGGATCGTGTTCATCCAAACTGCCAAGCCAAGCGGGTCCGAGGAACGAATGCGCCTCAGCAGCAGATTGCCAGCCGCACCGCAAAGCGCGGCGGCGAGGGCAAGGAAGAGCGCGGTGACCGTCTTTGCGCTATCCCTGGCGAAGGCGAGAACGATCAGTCCGGCCAGCGCGAGTGCAAGCGCCAATACTTGGTGGCGGCCGATTCGTTCGCTGAAAAGTACCGCACCAAGGACGACCATGATGATCGCCTGCGTATGAAACAAGACCGCCGCCACTCCTGGCGGTACGCCGTTGGCCATGGCGAAGAACAGAAATCCATATTGTCCGGCACCCAGAAGCAATCCGGCTAGAACCACGGTTTGCCACGGCATCCGAGGGCGCGGGATGAAGAATGCCGGGATCGCCGCCGCGGAAAAACGCATTACCACGAAGAGAATTGGAGGAACACGATCGAGCGCCGCGGCAGTGACAACGTAGGTCGCGCCCCAAATCGCGGCGGCGATCATGCCCAAGGCGAAATCGCCCGTGGTCATCGCCGCGGTTGGGTTGGCGACGGCGCCGAATAGCGGCGCATCGCGACCCATTTCAGGAAGAACCAGGAGTCCGCGACGTTTCTGCCAGTTCGGCCGCAAGTTCGGCTGCACGCCGCGTGTAAGCGGCGCAGCGCACGGACAGGCCCTGCCGATTGAACTGTTGCCGACCCTCTTCGGTGCCGAGGTTGCATCCGAGCAGTTCAGTGCAGTTGGTCGAACCAAATTCCGACACAAACCGATCCAGCAAGATATGGACCGTGTTGTAAATCGGTGCGACCGATTCTGCGGTATCCGAGCGCCCCAGCGTCAGGCCAAGCCCCATGACCGCGCCCGAAACCGAGCCGCAAAGATTACCGCTCCTGCCTATTCCGCCACAGAATCCGGTCGCAATTCCCGGGATCAGATGCGACTGAACTCCTTCCCGGCGCGCCATCGCCGACAACACGGCCTCGGCGCATTTCATCCCGCTCTCCACCAGCCGTATAGCCTCCGCACCCACCGCGACGGGGTCGGCGCCCCATCGGATTTCAGCTGATCCGTTCTTTTCAGTCATTTAGGCTCTCCTTGTCATGTATTTCCCACGCCAGCTCATGTTGGGTGATTTCATAAGAATCGCAACTGCAATGAACCGTTTTCTTCTTACGTCAGCATAGGCAGGATCTATAGAGTGGTACAGATACACGCCAAATGATCTGATGTAGTACAGTTATGATTATCATCGTACTGTACTATCAATTCGGGAGAGCAACTGTGCCAGTCATTGCGTCTGAGGTGAGTCATTCCGCGGAAAAGGCCGCCGACGATCATCTTTACCGCCAAATAGCACGCAGCATCGAGCGGCAGGTAAACAAGGACGTCTACACCCCGGGGGAACGTGTGCCGTCGGTACGACGGCTCAGTGCACAACTCAAAGTCAGTGTAGGGACGGTACTTGAGGCCTACCGTTTGCTGGAGGATGAGGGGGTGCTGGAAGTACGCCCCCAATCCGGCTACTACGCGCGTTTGCGCAAAGCGCGCGCTCCCGCGGAACCTGAAATGTCGCGTCCGCCGCGAGCACCCACGGCGGTGAGCAATCTCGAGTTTGCGTCGCATATCCTCGAGAGTATTCGACGGCCAGATTTGGTCCAGCTCGGCGTATCGGCCCCGCATACGTCGTTCCTGCCCACCCGGCAGATCAATAGAATCGCCGGCGCAATCTTGCGTCGGGATGATGGTTCAGTGCATCGTTACGACTACCCACCCGGCCTGCCCGCGCTGCGTCGTCAGATCGCCCGCCGCATGCTGGATGCCGGTTGCGATCTATCGCCCGATGAAATCGTCATTACGGGAGGCTGCAGGGAGGCGGTCACGTTGTGCTTACGTGCGGTCGCACGCCCGGGCGATGTGATCGCGGTGGAGTCGCCAACCTATTACGGCACGTTGCAGGCGATCGAGGCTCTTGGCATGAAAGCGCTTGAGATCCCCACCCATCCGCAAGAAGGTATCAGCCTGGAGGCGCTCGAGTTTGCAATCGAACGTCACGACGTCAAGGCGTGCGCGCTCCTCCTGAATTTCAGCAACCCGGTTGGTGCCTGTATGTCTGATCAGAACAAACAGAAGCTGGTTCGACTCCTTGCCCAGCACGAGATTCCTTTAATTGAGGATGATATCTTCGGCGACCTCGCGTATGCAAAAGCGCGTCCCAAGGTGGCCAAGGCATTTGATCGAAAAGGGCTGGTATTGTCGTGCTCGTCTTTTTCCAAGACAATTTCGCCGGGCTTTCGCATCGGCTGGGCCGTTCCGGGCAGATTCCAGCTCCGGGTCGAGCATTTGAAGTACGTAAGCACGATCGCGGCGCCAAGCCTGCAGGAAATGGCAATTGCGGAATTCCTGTCGCATGGACGATACGAACGCCATCTGCGCGCGACGCGGATGAGTTTCCAGCAAAACGCGAAGCGCATGAACAACGCAATCGCGCGCCACTTTCCGGAGGACACGCGGGTCAGCAGACCCGCGGGCGGATTCCTGAGTTGGATCCAGTTGTCTCCTGGTGTAGATGCCCTTGAATTGCACCGACTCGCGCTTGCGGCCGGAATCAGCGTAGCACCCGGCCCCCTGTTCTCTGCCAAGCGGAAGTATCAAGATTTCATTCGACTGACGTATGCGATCCCGTGGGACGAGCGAGTCGAGCAAGCGCTCCACACGCTTGGTCGCCTGACAAAGAGCATGGCATGACCGATACGCTCCGGCGGCAGGCGCGAAGCGCCGGGCATTTGCATGCGACGCCAGAATGCGTGTGATTCCGAGATATCGTTTGTGCGGACCGATCGCTTGTTTGATGATGCGTGCACATCAGCAGTGAGGCAAGAATCGCGCGTTATGAAACAACATCCTTCATGTTGTGAGCCGACCTTGCGGCGAGGCAGGTAGATATGGCAAGCGCCTGGCGACGCCTCGCGGCTTGATTTGGAATCGCGTCGGCATTGGGGGGACGAATGATGCACAAACTGCTCTACCGGAAGGAGAGTCGCGTCGCGTATCTCGGCCTTAACCGGCCGGACGCAATGAACGCGCTCGACGATGAATTGAATCGTGAGTTATGGAATGCATGGCGCGATTTTGCCGAAGATCCTGCGGTGGATGTCGCCATCCTCAGCGGCGAAGGCAAGGCATTTTGCGCCGGCGCGGACCTGAAGACCTGGATTCCGCAATGGGAGCACGCCACGATGCTGGATACGCGCCGCAATGCCGCTTGCGGCATCGGCGGCGGCATCACCCGCGGCCAGCATCGCATTACTAAGCCGATCATTGCCGCGATCCATGGCCACGCAATTGGCGCCGGCTTCGAACTCGCCCTGGCTTGCGACATCCGCATCGCTGCCGACAATGCCAAATTCGGCGTGTTCGAGGTGCGTCATGGCCTCCATCAGGGCGACGGCGGTTTGGTTCGCTTGATCGCTATCGCCGGAACGGCGGTGGCGCTCGATCTCACCCTAAGCGGGCGCGCAGTCGGCGCCGAGGAAGCGCTGCGCCTGGGGCTGGTGACCCGCGTTGTTCCCGCGGACGAACTGCTGGCAAGCGCCCAAGCCTATGCGCAAATGATCCTCGCTAACAGCCAGCAGGCGATCCGTTCGGCCAAGGAAACGGTCCTCGATCTGATCGGACGCCCGCTCGACGATGCCCTACGCTTGGAGACGATCAACGGCTATTCCAGTGTTGGAGATTTTGGGGAAGTGCGGCAAAGACTGGCAAAGTTTTTCGACAAGAACCGATGAGGGTATCGCCAAAGAATGGATAGGCTAGGCGAGTCGCCTGCCATTCTCTTCTCAAATGCGCTCACGAAGCGACCCTTGGCCCTGCGTTCATGAGGGACGTCGCGAAAGCGCTGCGGCCGTTAACTTTGCCTTAGATACCACCGAAACAACCATTCGTCCCACAGACCGAAGAAAAGATGGGTAGCGCGGAAGACCTCAAATCCAGGCTCTTGAGATATGTGGCTAATGTTACTCCCGTATTCAGGGCAACCGGGGCATGGATAACGCATATCAGCGCTGATATGAGGTTTGTCAGACTAAAATTGCCGCTCAAGCTAAGTACCAGGAACCCAATGGGCACCATGTGCGGCGGAAATATGTACAGCGCCGTACATGGCATCTATCCTGTCATGCTCATGAAAAATCTGGGCAAGGATTATGTATGCCTGGATCGCCTGTCTACCATTAAGTTCTTGAAGCCTGGCAAAGGAACGTTGTTTACTCAATTTGAGCTTACCCAAACAGAGATTGATGAAGTCGAAGCCTTGGTGGAACAAAGCGGAAGAACTGACCGTCAGTATTTGGTGGAACTCAAAGACAAGAACGGCATGGTATGCGGTGAAGTGACTTGCACCGTCAATGTCCGCAGGAGTACAGCCAAATGAGTTCAAACTATGTTATCGGCAACGTGGCACCACCGTCAGCCGCAACGGGAGTGTTAGCTGATGTCGAAGAATAGGACAGTCGCAGTGATCGGTGGCGGGTTGGCAGGATTGGCGGCGGCCCGCCTGCTTTGCCTTAAGGGAATGGCAGTCAAACTATATGAAACCAACGGCAAGTTAGGCGGTTGCTGTGCCACCACGCGCGTCGGAGGATATACGTTTAACGACGGGGCGCTGTTCCTGGCGCTACCCGGGATGCTGGATCAATTATTCCATAGACTGGAACTTGACCGCGTCTCGCTCCTGCCATTACGAAGAATCTCGGCCTTACAGAGGACCGTCCTGCCTGACGGTACGGTCGTCAGCTTCGGTGAAGAGGCGGACATCTCGATCGAAGGTGACGCGGGCAAGGCAGCCACGGCCAAGGCACGGGAAGAACTGCGAGGTTTCCTGAAGAAATGGGATCCGCTTCTTCATTTGTTTGCAGACGATATCCTGGTGCAGCCGCTTTCGCTTCCGCGATTTATTGCCAAAGGCTGGCGGCACCTGCACCTGTTGCGGGGGACGGCGGCGTCTCAATTGAACCGCAGCTTCAGCAACGAAGCCATACGCTCCGCCATGTCAGGAACGCTGCTCTTCACCGGCATTCCGCCCGACAAGATGCCGGTCGCGTCGCTGCTGGGCTTGGCGGCCATGTTTCGGCAGGGATACTTCATTCCCGAGGGAGGGATGGGCAGTATTCCGGAAACGCTAGGCCATGCCGTACGGAAGCAAGGCGGCGAGATTCACCTGAATTCGAACGTGAACAGGATTCTCGTGAACGACGGGCACGCCTATGGCATTGACGTGGAAAACGAAGGTGTCGTCAACGTCGACGCCGTGATCTCGACCACCAGCGGGATGCATACGTTTGGATCGCTGCTGTCAGAACGCGATGTTCCGGCGAAAATGGCTCAGAAAGCGCGGCGAGCGATCCTGTCGCACAAAGGCTTCGTTCTTCAGCTTGGATTGTCAAACAGGATTGATGCCAGCAGCTATTCCAACAATGTGCTTCCATTCCTCGGCGAACAGCACCAGCTGTTTCTACCGGATCAGCACAAATTGCGCTGGCCTATCTACATGGTTCCCACGACTGCCATGCCTGAGCTTGCTCCGCCCGGGGGAAGTATTGTCGAGGTGTTTCCGCAGATCCGCCAGGACTTGACGGCTGAGGACTGGAGCGAGGAACGCAAGGAGGAGGTCGCCGCGCAGGCAGCCGAGCGCCTGAGGGGTATTCACGAGATCGATATCGCGGTGCGCCGCATTCTGAGCCCAAAAGAATTCCAGAACGGTGCACATCTTTACGCCGGCGCTTTGTATGGACTTTCTCCAATTGCCAGTCCCGCTACGTTGTTCAAGTACCGCAGCCCGATTCGCGCTTTGTATCAAGCTGGACAAACCACGTGGCCTGGATTCGGCGTTGTTAGCGCGGGAATGTCCGGTGTCATGGCGGCTGAAGCGTTGATTCGCGACGAGGTGCGCTGATTCCGGGCATTGTGGGGTACGAAAGCAGGCGCAACGATGGATGCCATTTCCGTCGCCAGTGCAAGGCGCACTTCGAACGCGAGAGTGCGCGCGACTACGTTTTTCAGCTTAAAAGGCCGTGCCCCGCAACGGCTGTTTCGCATGCAGAACCGGAATACGTGAGATTCGAAATCATCGTTTGTGATCTGCGCGCAGTAAATGGATGATGCGGGCCATGTTATAGGTAACGTGAGCCAAGGTGCAGAACAGAACGCAGCTGCAACCAAGCGGCAGTCGTTGCAGGCGAGAAAGGTATGTCGGATACAAGTGAAGAACGAATCCAGTTGCAGGAGCGCGAAGTCCTGCAGCTCAGACGCTCTTGCGGAGCGCAACTAATTGCGATGGACGGCGTAGTCTGGATCACGGTTGTTGGAAACATCCGCGACATCATGATTCAGCCAGGAGAAGCGCTGATTGTCCCATCCGATCGCCTGGTATATGTCAGTCCGCTGTTCGGCGCGGTTACGTTTGCTATACGGCGCGTCCGTAGTCCCGTGACCAGCGCGGTGAAGGAATGCTGGCGCAATTCGATGGCAAGGATACGAGCGCTATTCGGGTGGGGCGTCGGTGCGGCGGCGAAGATGGCGTCAGCACGAGTGGTTTCGGCGACGGGAGCATCCAATCACGGCGACGATCAAAAAGTGATTGCGGAAGTTGCTGCCAATCATATGTCGGCAAAATAAAATGTACTGCCCCATCTCCGCGCGGGGAGCGAAGAAGGGAGGCCGCTAGGAAGGGGCTGTAAGCTCAAAGACCTGAACCTGAAAATGCTTGCCGCCTTCCGCGGCTATGATTCTTGATTCAATCTGCGTGTAACCATTGGTCTGTGCGGTGCGTCGCAACTCGTCTGGCGGGACAAGGTGCATAAAATCACCAAGTGACCGCAGACTTGCGAACGGCGAGGGCGTCACATTCGCCGAGGAACTGCTTGGCAATTGCACCACGGTTGCCAGCTTGCCGTCAGTCTCCAGCATGAATCGGGTCCTGGCGATAACGACATCGATATCCACATACTCAAGGATCAGCGCAGCGAACACGAGATTCACCGGGGTGAAGGCGGGAATATTTTTCTCAATGTCCGCAACATACAGTTCCAGATTCTGGAAGCGTCCCCCATACCGCGCCTGCGCTTCGGCCACGTAGCGCGGATTCAGATCGACGCCGACGACGCGTCGGGTAATTGCCGGCGAGACGCTGTCGAAGCCATTGCCCCCGGCACAGCCGAGAACGGCAAGCGACTGTGGGGTGTATTTGCAGTGAACATCGGCAAGAATTTGCGCCAACATCTGCGCCTGCCCGATGCCAGGCAATGCCATGTGCCCTTCATAATCGGATAGGGGTATGGCGAGCCAGGGATTGCGCATGATATTGGCCGCAGGCTAGTCGGCAGCATAGCATGCGGACGTGCCGGCGTCCTTGTGCGCTTGCTGCCATTCCGCTTCGCCAGTGCGCCCGACGCCAGTTGAAAGAAGCGCAAGCGCGAGCATCACAGTGCCGAGGATACGGATTGAAGGCTTCGACATATAGACCATGGTCGGGCTAGTCTACACGGCTGAGCCACAAGTCATAATATCGTCGGATAGCCTGCGCCGCGCGTTCCACGCCCTCCGAGAAGGAAGATCGGGGCCGTCTTTACCGCGTTTAGGGCTGTTTTGACGGCGTTGACCAAGGCGCGTACCGAAAGCTAGATAAGTGATGCGTTCACCCTGCTATTCGCGGCACTGGTTTCACTCAAACCTTAGAAAATGGCTGCGTGTTCGCAGAAATCTTGGCGAGAACCTCAAAGGGGGCGCAGGGTGTCAGCAAGCGTCTGATCAGGAGAAAAGCAAAGATGACGATTTCCTTGCGGAAGGCGGCCACAGTCGCGCTATTGACTTTGTCTGGGGTGATGCCGGCTACGACCTATGCATTCATTTCTTTTTCTATTCCTGGGAGTGCGTTCTCGCGTGCGGACAAGAAGGCAATCGATGAGCTTGAGCAGAAGCGCGATTGGGATGGAATGCGCGAATTGGCTGGAAAGCGGCTTAAAACGAACGATAAAGACGCTGCTTGGCTATACGTAGATGGCTTTGCACTTCAAAAACTAGACCGCTGTAGTGAAGCGATACTCCGATTCCGGCTGGTTCTTCTTATTAAGACCGAATCGAAAGAAGCGCAAAATGAGCTGGGGCGTTGCCTGTTGGCGACCGGACAAATAGACGCTGCCCAATCGACTTTTGCCAGTTTGATCGGCAACAATCCCGACTACTGGCAGGCCTATTACAATTTGGCACTTGTTTATGTTCGCAAACAAGATGTTCGTAGTGCGCGCATCTACCTCGAACAACTGAAATCTAAGAATGGGAAGATGGCTATTGAGATCGAGGAAAGCGAGATAAATCCACTTGAATTTCGGCTCGAACAGGAAAACTTCGCAGAAGTTAATCGAAACAAGGAGAAAAAGGCGCGTATTGAGCGGGAGCATCTGGCAAAAGAAGTCGACGAAGCCAATACGAAAGCCGTAATCCCAGCTGCCCCCGTCGAGATGAAACTACTCCGTGCTGATCCGCAGGTAGCCGCAGTACCCACAAAGTCAGTTGAAGAAGAACTCAAGGAACTAAAGCGATTGTACGCAAAGAAGCTCATTACAAAAGATGTATATAGCGCGCGGCAAAAGGAATTGCTGGCGCAACAATGATTGGTTATTGAGCGTTCATGCACTAGGGATTCGGATCGGTTGCTGGTGGAACCCTCTCTGCCAACATACGTGAGACACCTGTCTTCCCTGATATTAGAGTAGAGGGCAGTGGAGACGACCATGGAAGAGACAGTCAGGATTGATGGCGAACAGGCAGTGGGCGCGGGAGAAACGCAGG
>Ga0334722_10001729_pt1 | contig 26310 bp, 48 predicted proteins | sample C3_bottom_MG_FD_207210 | JGI IMG/M metagenome (GOLD analysis project Ga0334722, IMG submission 207210) | Sediment microbial communities from Yellowstone Lake, YNP, Wyoming, USA - C3_bottom | ecosystem: Environmental > Aquatic > Freshwater > Lake > Sediment | place: USA: Wyoming | collected... | reverse complement strand
CTTGCCAATCCATGTTTCTTATTATACAGTTCAAGGGGGTCTAAGACAAATGTCGGACAAGATTCTTAACGCGCCTTATATCCCCACGGCTAAAGCCGGGGGCTTTACGGCGCGACTTGGTAAATCTAGTTGGTGCTAAACTATTCAGACGCAATAATTCCTTGAATTTTGGAACAAATTTCTCGAAATAGGATGCATCATCTAAATTGCTGACGCCAGTGATTCCAATATAAGGTATCGGTTTACTCATTGTATCTCAATCTTCAAAAAGTGGATCTAATCTTGTTAAATGTGTAGGTAAAGGGAATGGATCCCCCAGTTCGGTAACGGGATGAAACCATTTACGGTAACCAAATTTAGTTTCTAATTCTTGTGTTAACAAGTTTGCTTTAATCGAATTCCTAATAACTTCTCCGGTGGCCGGATCAAATTTATAGATCTCGGTCGGGCAACCACAAGGATTACCAAACAATTCAGCAACTTCTAAAAATGGCAAATCCCATCCACAGAGATGCTCTAACCCATCACGGGTGATATTATTAAATCGTAAATCGAGCCAACGGACTCCATCCTGAGCCAATTTGGGAAGAATCTCAAGTAAATCTCTGTCTTGTAAGTTGCGATCTGAGAAATCCTTCGCCCAACTAGGATATTTACCCATAATCTCTCTAGCTCGTCAATTTAACATAATCTCAAAATAAGGCAATCCTAAGTTCTGGTGCCAAAACCAAATTAGATGGAGCTATTGATTCATGAATTCCAACAAATTTTATTAGATTACCACAACGGCATTTAATTTGGACCTCTCCAGAATTAGTAGTCCAATGTTTAACGCCACAACTACAAGTTAAACGACGAATTGCCATTAGTTCTCCTATAATTGATCAATATCTATTGATTCTAATTCATTGGGATGTATTAATTTGGATGTAAGATTTTGATCATCAATGCAAATATGAGGCTTTGGTAAAAATCCCAAAAATAAATTCTCTATTCCAAGTTCCTGACAAACATTTTTAGCATAATCGCCCCCACCCATACTCCAACAGTAGAGGTGATTTCCAGCTTTCCAGATTCTTTGGCTTTCTTAATTGTAGCAACGATAGGGATACGCTTGGAACCATAAGATCGAATCCAGGATCTACCTGACGAATAGTTAAATTATAACGACCCCCTTTAGCAATCATTATCATGTTCTAAGGATCTACCTGACGAATAGTTAAATTATAACGACCCCCTTTAGCAATCATGTTACTAGTATCAGGCCAGATTTTTTTAATACCATGATAAGCTAAACGATGTTCGCCTCCGAATACTATACAATCTCCTGAATTTAGTTGGAGTTCTCGAAATGGACCTCCACGATAAGTGCCACCAATTTCAAAAATAGCGGTATCACCTAAAGAGATGGAAACAATCGGAGTTTTATATGTTTTTTCGGAGGCGTCTTGATGAAGTCCTAGTTTAGCTTCTGAACCCTGATAATAATTAACATGACAAACTTCAGGGCGAAAACTCGAAAATCCGGCGTCTGTTGCTAACTTAATTGCCAAATCTTCAATCAAATCAGGCATTCTCGGCCATGGCTTCGTAGTAATTGGATGAGTTTCAGTATAATGATATCCATTACTATCACTATACCATCCATAAAAGCCACAACTAGTTGATTTAAGATGCATGTTGCCGCCAGAGGAAGTGACAGGATCCATCCATGGGGCTTTGATAACTACTTCTTCAATTAAAACTATTAATTGCTTTTGAATATCAAGGGATAGGTGAGTTTGATAAATAGACATCAGCCCCCACCACCCAAAACATCATATTCAGGATCCAAAATAGGTTCATATGTTTCTAAACGGGCTCGCAATTCAACATTTTCAATTAACAGCTCTTGACACTTCTCTCGAAAGATAATCAATTGTTGTCCAAGATTTGGACATTTACAATAAGCAATAGCCTTCTCACAAGTCCCACATTGCCTTGTATAAATTTCACTATAATCAAAGGCCATAGAATAAGCCTACCTCGCCTCGGCGGAATTTTCAAGTCATAAAGTGACTTAAACACAACGGCCTCGAAAAATGGGGCCGTTGTGTCTTAATAGAGTCGTGGCTTACAGACGGATTTGGAGTGCCGCTCAGATCAACGATTCTATCGCGGCGAAGAAAACAAGTTCGCTTGCGGACCTGTAATTCCAGATTGTGCTACCGGAGGCTCTGGAGCTACGAAGTCTTTCTCAGTATCCTTGAAAACACTCGTTTTTAAAAGAGGGATTGCTAGTTTGTTTGAAGCAAATTTGAGTAATTCCGTAGCGATCACGTAAATCAATAAAGAAAAGGCCACCATGGTCCCGATGAGAATGGACCCATCCGCATAAAGTAACGGTCTGCCCAGTATGAGCAGCACGCAGATCATTGCAAGTTGCAGTTCGAAGCATTTAATCTTCCAAAATAGGAGTATGGATAAAATTGAGACCATTGTACAAGCACAAAACCCCCCATAATCCTACAGGAGTGAAAAATCGTGCAATTGCCTCAAATCCAAAAGTAATTTTGGAATTATCTCGCAGAGAAAACCGTTCAAAAGGTTTTATACGAGTATTATCAACGTTTGTTCCATTAGTTGATTTATTATCAACAATGAACCAATCCCCCCAATTTTCAACAAAATAAGCATGCCGTTTAGAAACGCTTGGCAAGCTAACGATGATATCAGATGTTTTATCCCGCCCTAAGATAATTTCAGGTGTTTGAGGACTCCGACAAGACTTCTCTAAGAAAAAAATACGGCTATTCGTAAATTTAGCTGCAGGTGCCTCAGGTTGTTCCATACACGATAGGATATCCGTATCGGTAATATTTCTGATGTCAGTTTCGACAGTACTGTCCTCATTTTCTTGTTCAATAGTTGAGAACAGCAAGGCTGGTTTTTGGTATATCTCTAAGAAGCGTTTCTGCGAAAATCCTTTATTAATAAGATCTAAAACACGCGTTTGGGACATATGCTCCCTATAAGAAGATATGGATTATCGCGTTTTGCTACCGACACAGCAGCAATCGCTTGAATTCATACAGGCGGTGTTAGAACCGCAATGGCAAACAGCGGGTTTAGGGGATGAAAAATCGGGTCGCTTTTGAGGCGGATGATTACTAGGCGTCATACACGCACTTGCAAAACCACTAATAAACAAGATCAGCAATAAGTTTTTTCGCATGGTCCTCCCCTGGTAAGCATGCAGAGCCTATCTGATGATCAAATAGAAGCAAGTGCCATGTCTAATTTAGTTAAATAGTTAATACGTGGTTAGCTACTACGATGACAAGGACAATGACATCGTTTTTGTTTTCTCTGAAGATAGGGACAAATCTGGTGAAAAGAATGAAGACATTCAACAGTAATATGTTTAGTATTGGGCATCAAAGACCCTTAAGTTTGTTAGAATTACAGTGAGGATTATGTATCAGAGATATTTGAGGCGGCGTAACCCAGGATCTCGGGAAGGTCGAGATTTATTTAGAACGGTTTGTAAACATTGTGGAAAATATTTCTGCAATTGTGCTCAGTTGGGATCATTTCATTCTTCAGATTTAACTTCTGACCCGAGAGCCCGTCGATGTGATTGTGGGCAATTACTGTGGCCAGGAGAAATATGCCGTTGTAAACTTCCACAGCGTCGCCTTCGCAATCCTTCTGAACTGTGTCCACATTGCCGAGGCAGAGGATTAGTATTCAGTGGAATTTGTTCTTTTTGTAATGGCGAAGGTCGGACTGAACGCAAATCCTGGATCAAAAAGCATCGTCGTTGCAATCCTTGTGTCAGTTGCGCACTAGCTCTTGCAATGTTGCGCCGTCGAAATCCTCATCAGGCTATAAATTTTAATTAAACTATTCAAAACTATTAAAGAATCTTAACAGTTTTTAGGCCCGGAGGCGAAATAGTTACACTTACTAGAGACACTCTCTTCACACTTGATATTTTAAACTTTTCTATTATAAATTAAATAGATTGGGCACTTTTTATTAGAAAGGCGAATGATATCTAATTATGGTAAAAGAGATTTCCAAACCCGCGGCATCACAAATGACTTTGCCCGGATCAAGACTATTCTTCATCATTAAGACTATTTTCCCAATTTTTGAGTTTTTCTTTAGCATTCTTACGATGCTTCTTATGAATTTGGCGTCTTACCGTTTTTTTATCTTGTCTTGTTTCTCGCCGATGATTCGGGTCTTTTTCTATAGAACGCCAATAACCTTTCCATTCTTTTCCGATTGGATTTATCTCATCATCAGTATTAAAATCATTTTGGCTCATGTTTCTTTTCCAAAGTGCAACTTACAACTTTGCGCGCTACATCACTAAGCTCAAAAGTATCTAATAATTGGAATGCGAACTCCATTCTTTTAACACGATTTTGTAGATCTGCAACAACCTCTTGATGCATAGCTGTTAATTTTTGACGGTCACGATTCTCTTCTCGAAGCAATGCATTTTTGCTCGATCATCAATGCTTTTTCTGGAAGTTGATGCTGGCAATTATCATTATTCATATTTAAAAGATGACAAAAAGTTAACAGTAGTTAAAGTATTAAATTTATTTCACTATTATTTTCCCACAAAATTGACATTTGGACTGTTGTTTGGCACAATTACTACAAAAAAGAGCATCGAGAAAGATACAAAAATGTTGACAAGTAGCTTGATAGCTTTCATCTAGGCTTAGCCCAAAATATGGGCTAGTGGCGCATAATTCGCAAATCATTTAATATCTAACCTACCCACCCATTATATAAAATTATTTCTTTTGTCGAAGTTTTAACTTGCGTCCATTTTTAGCACAAAGAGCCTCCGCTGCTTTATAACTATCAGCATATTCATTATTGAATGGATCTCCCTCAACCCGCCAAGAAACAAATTTTTCCTTAGCTTGTCTATCATTGTTAAGGAATCCTAAAATATGCCCGATTTGTTTTTTATGATTAACGTAAACTTCGAATCGCGAGAAGGTCTCCGTCGCATCCTTGAGTTTAGTATCGACCTTAGCCATGTGATCTCCTTTTTCCAAAAAAATTTATGTATCTTTGAGCATCTTTTTGTATAATATTTTCTGAGGGTAAAAATGAACTTTTTTGGTGATGATGTACCATCCGTATGTGTAGATAAAGAAAAAGCTGTTACCAGTTGGTCGCAGGCCGTTGCCGCAGATCCACAGAAAGTAGGACCAGCATCTGCAGCTTTAGCTCAAGCCAGAAATGATCTCGCTGCTTGCATCGGCGAGTTCTACACGCCGAAGGATAGTGGCAGTAAGATGAAATATCTTATGATTGCCGCAGTGTTACTCGTTGTTCTTGGTGGGGGTTATATGATGTTCCACCGGAAGCCAGTAACCGTGCTTCGTCGTCGTCGCAAATAATTATTTCGCAAAAAAATAATTTGAATCAGAAGGCATCCAGCCACCAGTCCGCGTTGGATGTCCAGAAGACCATTCCAACGCCTTGCCTGCTAGATTCTTCCGTTGATCAGGTCTTGCTGTAAGCCCTAATGCTGTGAAGACAATATCTTTGAAATCCGGGCCCCAACAAGGTCCAACGAACGCTGTGCCCTCGTCATTGATGGTTTGTTGTTTAGGAAAGGCAAACATTAGGGGTTCATAAGACCAGAACTGCCTCTGGGATCGTAATTCCTCTAATCGTAGTTGCAACTCTCGATTTCGTTGCTCTTCAATAATTGTTTGCTGCCTTTGTTTCTCAACCTGGGCTTCTAGAGCAGCAACCCGATTAATCAGATTTTTGAGTTCCTGGGCAGTTCGATTAACAAAAACACCCATTTCCCGAGATTTCTCACATAATTGTTCAATATTCATTGATAAAGTCCGAAACATTGGCAACATCATGTTAATAGCCATAAAGGCTTGGGCTGCGTCTTTATTAGCATAGATCGGCAAATCAACATCTGCCGCTACATGCTTCTGAACATCATAAAAATGAATTGGAGACAAGATGTAAATGTTGAACCAAGGTTCTAACTTTTTTTGGAAATTTCCGATAGCTGATCTAAGATTATAATCCTCTTGATCGTAGCTCCGAGGATCTAAATAATTAAAGGGGACTAGTATAAAACCTAATCGATCTGCTAATTCTCGTAAATACCCCAATTTAACTTTAGGAGTTTGGGCGATTCGACTAATATCATCTGCATTTGAATCAGAATTGATGAGACTCGGAGGCAAAGTTGAATTCTGTAAAAGCAAATCAATTCTTGTCTGATTAAATTGGTTTTTAATTTTATTCGAAATCTTGGTTAAAACCTGATTTTCTTCGTGAGAAGCATACCGAGATAAACGGTTAGCGGATTCGTGAAAAGATTTTAGCTCTACTGCAGTCTTTGTCTTTTCCTTATTATCTGTGGTGTCTTTCCAAGCCATTTCTTGTAAATCCAAGACATCGGTGAGAATCATGTTTTTTCCTTCATTCGTGGATCCATTGTTGGAATTAAAACGATTTCCGTTGGGCAAGCACGAGGATTGCTTCCAATGATGTATTCAACAGCTTCTGCTACGTCATCAGGATGCAGCATTTTCCATGGTGCCAAGCCTTCTTTGTCTGGATCGTGCATATCTGTATTAACATAGCCTGGCTCAATGAGACAAGTCTTAATACCTAAATTTCGTAAATCCTCAAACAATGCTAGACTGAATCCACGTAAGCCGTGCTTAGTAGCACAATAAATAGCACCTTTTCGGTAAGTTTTAATTCCAGCAGTGGATCCAATGTTAATAATTATTCCTAAACCTGATTTCATTAATAAAGGTATTGCATGATGAACCAAGTGAATACAAGCTTTCAAATTAATATCGAGAGCTATATCCCAATTAATTAAGTTGGCGGTGGTCGCGTCCTCTTCGATCGAAACTCCTGCATTATTAATCAACACGTCTAATTTTCCAAAATATTCTGTGATTGTCTGAAGCAATGACTCTATCCCCAGCGGCTGACTCAAATCACAAAGAAAATACTGGTGCTCAGTGCTAGTAAATGTAGGCTGAGGCCAGATCTCTGATGCTGGCAGTAAGTTCTTACTAGCGTTAAAACACTCAGCCTTGATATCTTTTAGTTGTTCTTCATTACGTCCAACTAAAGCTAGGTTATAGCCTCGACGCGCTAATTTTAGGGCAATAGCTTTACCAATACCACGATTGGCACCTGTAACAAGAGCAACAGAACGATTAGAAAAAGTAGACTCTGGCATCATTAGTCACCTACATTGATCTTCGAGATGTCGCTTTTGGTCACATCATCTTGATTTTGAAATTGTGTGATGAACAGCGCTCTTAGGAATAGTATTCTGTTTTTCAAGTAGATCGATAACAACTTGAAGTGCGGTTTGAACCGAGACTAAAGTTCCTTGATTTCTTTGAAGAGCATTGAGGGCAGCTTGGGCATCAACAATGGCTTGGTGAACAGAACCTGTTTGGGGCGCAATGGCAGCAACCGCACTTAAAGCTAATTCCGCATCAGCAATTGCAGAAGGATTATTATTTAAAGTTGACAAAGCATTAGAAGCAGTCTGTAAGATTTTAACTAAATCAGTTTCAGTTTCCTTAACTTGGGCGGAGGTGCAACCATTCCAGCAAAGAGTCCCTCCGAACATGAGGCTCAGGATTACTAAACTTGTCCTCGTTAGTGATTGTTTTTGCATAATTTCCCTTTCAATTTGAAGTTACATTACCAAGTTTCAGCGCCTTGTCAAGAACTTATTAGTCGTTTTGAATCCAAATTCCACGAATGTCTTGGACAGCAAAAGTTCTTTCTTCCTGCTTATCAAAATCAAAGGCTTTTAGGAGCCATTGGGGTTTCAGATGATACTGACTGCTGCCCCAAAACCAATCAATTGGCTCGACATGTCTAACTCCAATTTTACCTTTATAATTCTTATAAAGAATGAAAAGCGCACGCTCACTCGACTCAATCATCAACCGCAACCCATGTTATTGTTTTTACTTCAACCTCTTTAACTTCCGTAGCTTCAAAAATTTCATTTTCAGGTTTTATATTATCCCCGTAACTAATTCCCGTCATGGAATTCCAACCGGAAAGACTACTTACAAGCCAATCGATCTTCCAAAACTTACCTTCCGCTTCAAAAATTAATTCCACTTCTTCACAATCGGAATCCATCCCAATATGGATTATCGGGTAAGCCCATCGCAATTAGATCAACTGTTTTAAAAATTTTTTTCATATTACACCAAAAAATGAATAATGAAACCAACAATAAGGAAAAAAATAGGGGCAGCAACAGCCGTTAAGGCTTTCCGATTTTTGCACTCTTCAGACTCATCATCATTAATACCAATTCTAGCAATCAAATGACTGATAAGTAAACCGAGACCCATGGCTGTTAGAAAACCGATATCTTCGAGATGCAGAGCAGGAACTGCGAACCAATTCCAGAGTTTCATCGTCGTGAAACTCCTAATGAATACAGATACTGTATAGGCAATAACAGCAGTTCCATTTATAAATCTCCTTTAGAAAGAGCTAAAACATCTCTGATATCCCCCTCATCAATGGCGCAGGAAGGAGTTCTTCCTTGAAGAATAGGATGAGGTTTCAAGAACCAATTGATAATCCCATAGTGATTGAGTGAATGGGTTAAATTAATTAGAATTTGGGTTAAAATCGGAAAGTCCTCAATCGGAAAGTCCTTACATTCTGGACAAATCATTTGCCAAATAGGATTTTCCGAGCTTTTTCCGCATCTCTCACATTTTTCTAAAACTATTTTATTAACGTGAACATTCGAACGAGGTAATTCACGTGGTGTATCCCGTTCCCGAAGTGCGGCTTTCATATCTAAATCCTCGATACCAAAGCCCCCATTGAAATCACCTTTGCATGTAGCATTCCGACAAGGGCAATCATTCGGGCAATCACAACGGTAAGGATCTTCGTTGGGATGTCCACATTGTTTTTCACTGAGTTTCATGTTTTAATCCCCCATGGCGATAGAAAACCACAACCTGAACCTTTGATTTTAAGAAAAATTTTAGCACCCCGTTTGTAATCAGAAAAATCAGAGACTTCGGCGCTGTAAATTTGTGTTGGGTCAATAGTAATCAGATGATCAGAGGGACTTTGTCGCTTATTGAAGATCCATGTTTGGAGAATACTTGGATCTTTTTCAGCCGCAGATTCATAGAAGAGTTTATCACGTTCCTCTCGGCTTAAGGTATAACCAATAATTCGGATCGACCCATCCAACAACTTATAAATTTCAAACGAAGAATTAGTCTGCTTTTGATCAACTTTTATCTCCAACAAACCGTTGATAATTGCAGTTGGGCCATCATAGTTACGAGAACGCCATCCCCATCCTTCAATATGATGTAGGACGGTAGGATAAAAGTAACCATAGGATCCTCGTGGGATATTTTGTAAAGACCTTTGATTATCAAAATCCCGGATTAAAGAGACGCTGTGATCTTTCCTTAAAGCCTCTAAGGGATCTTTGGATGGTTTAGGTTGTTGTTCAGCCTTATTTTTGCGTCGAATAAATAAATTCCACCACATGTTATCCTTTAATGCACATGACTTGTTTAAGAATGTGTTTAACTTTAACTAGATCCTTAGAATTTTCAATAACATCATCAATATTTTTGTACGCAGCAGGAATTTCATCAATGACGCCCTCGTCTTTACGGCATTCGACTCCGGCAGTCTGTTCTTCCAAATCCTTTTTACTAAAACGACGTTTAGCTTCTCCACGACTCATTCGGCGTCCTGCACCATGAGGGGCACTTTCAAAAGATTCCGGATTTCCAAGCCCTTCAACAATGTAAGAACGAGTTCCCATTGAATTGTGAACAATCACATTATTAGCAATAAAACTGTGATCGTCTGTGTTTATCTCTAAATCATAGGTCTCAATTTCAAATGGATTTTTATCTACATGTAACAATTCAATACACTGATGCTCACTTGTTAATGGTGGAAGCCTTAGAGAGGTTGATCTATATGATGGGTTACAATTTTCGATATTACAATTTTCAAGACCACCAGCACTTGGTTCTCGGTAACTAACAGAAGGCAAGTAACCATGAACAACAAAGTGTGATATTCCAAATTGTTCAATCAATACTTTAGAAGTATTTGTAAATTTATCTGTCTTATTGTTGAGATGGCCATCACTATCAATTATTCCGTCATAAACGCCACGCAGGTATTCTTTATTTTTAGACCACAACTCTTCTGGAATAACCTTATTGGGCTCTTTACCAAATTTATTAAAAAACTGCCCCAAAATTGCATTATGGATAACGACAATGAATAAGTCTTTTTTGTCCCTGTAAATTTTAGCCTTTAGACCAAATACCGATTCCAAGATATCTTTTAACTTGTTAGCAATATCTTGTTCTTCTTTTCCAAAAGACCAGCTTACTTGTCCACCCTTTTTCTTACTATAATATGCCGTTCCGTCTCCAGCAAAAGTGCCTACTATATACCCAAATTTGTAATCAGATACAAGCTTCCAATTACCAACATTAACTTCAAAATTTTCCTTAGCATCAAAATTTATAACTTTTGGAAATAGCAATGTGAAACCATTTGGCATTGAACTACCATTCAATTTTTCAAAATTATTTGGCATATCATCGAGGCTGCGCCATTCATACTGACTTTTTTTATGTTCTAATGCTTCTACTCTGCCTCGCTTATCAAAGAAAGAGACCGCAGAATAATTACCAATATAGTGTTTATGGTCGGGTGTAATCTCTGTTTCCGAATGAAAGTTATTATTACGATATTTCCAACAGATCTTTTTTCCACGTTCAAATTTATTTATAACAGTGGCAATACTACCGTTTCCATTTATTAATTTTTCTCCAACTTCAATATCAACTATATTCTTATATAAGCCATTAGCCATTAAAACTCTAGTATTAGCACCTAAACAACCAGGTATTATACCCATCACGCCTTTACTGGCATTAATTGCACCCTTACGAGTTACGAAGACTTTTTCTCCATAATGGATTTCTTCTGCCACGTAATTATGATGACACTTAATCTCCTCTTCAAAAGTTACTTGAGGAAAATAATGCTGTAATTGTTTTTTATAAATATTGATCATCGCAGTCCGATTGGCAAGAGCGTAATTTTGCGCAAAGTAAAGATCCGTTCGATATGCTTGCATTTCTGGAGTATTGGACAAGAAAGCTGCTAAATCTCGATCTTCAAGATCTAGATTATGCGTCAATCGCTTGGCTATATTGATATGCATTTCCGCAATTGTTTTGCCAAAATTACGAGATCCAGAATGTAACATGATCCAAACATTATTATCCGTATCCAAGCAAAGTTCAATAAAGTGATTTCCACCACCCAGAGAACCACATTGGCGCAAAGCTTTGCTCTTCAATGACTGCGCTTTTTCGCTGCATTTTGATAGTTCTTTCCATAAAGGAAGCTTTTCAACTTCTTTTAAAGGATCTTTATGTTCTGAAAACCCATGATTTCCAACTGGAATTCCTCGTTCAATTGCATGACGAAGCGTTGAAAGATCATCTGGTAGGTCATTAGCATAAAGGCTAGTCTTTATTGCACTTACACCGCACCCGATATCAACACCAACTAATGAGGGAGAAACACTATTTTTAGTCGCAATGCAAGACCCTATAGTGCAACCTACGCCTGCGTGTACATCAGCCATAATCGCGGCATGGTGGAATACCCATGGGAGCTTACAAACATTTTTAATCTGATCTAAGGCCGAAGATTCAATATCTGTAATCTTCTGCCAAAGCTTAGCATCTACATTTTGACCTTTAAGCGTATCAAGAGCCATTTTTTATCCGTTTCTATTTTTATTTTTTCGAAGTCGTTGTTGAAAGTGCGGGCGTTGAAAGTGATAATAAAATCCCATCATAAGATAAACCAAAAGCCCTGTCACAATAATTGTGCCTACTTTATCAAGATTCCAATAGTCGGCAAGCTTGAAAACTCCCAACTCTACAATCAATAGAAAAGAAAGTGTTAATAAGACATCTTCGTCCGTAATTTTCAAAATGTTAGATCCTTCAGAATCTGATCTAATAAATTTCTAGCTTTAGCTAATTGTGTGGCAGCAATATTAACACTAATTCTTTGCTCTTGAGGCTCTGAGGAACCGTGATCTAAGTTAGCACGAGCAAAACCCACTAATTTTTGAATTTCCTCTAATTGCTTTAATTGATCCTTATGAATCATCGAAGTGTCACTCCAAAGGTGCTGCTAATTTTTTCACGGATTTTGTTGTTTAAAAGATTAATTTCATCATTAGTCAAAGTTCGATCAAAGTGTCGATAAATAATTCGATAGCAATTAGAGACGCGATTTTTCTTAGTATCTTCAAAATGATCTAAGAGAGCAACACTTTCAATAAGATTCCCACCAAGATTACGAATTAGATCATACATCTCTTTTTCATTAAAATTCGGGGTTAACCAGAAAGCAGTATCTTTAAAACACGGAGGACATTTAGAATAGGGTTGAAAAACACTAGTTTTACCGTCCTCAAACTGACTGAGAAAGCGTGAATCTGTAGACCAGAAATAGCGAATATCAGGTATTTTGAATAAAATCATCGCCAAACGTTCTAAGCCAAGACCGAATGCCCAACCTGTTTGATTTTGAATCCCAGCATTCGCAAGAACTTCGGGATGAATAACTCCACAACCAAGAATTTCCAGCCACTTTCCTTCAAAGTTGACTTCCACTTCCCAACTGGGATGGGTGAAAGGAAAATAATCTTCTTTGAATCGGAACTCGACGTCGAAAAGTTCTTTGATAACTAATTCTAAGGTTTGTTTCAAGTCTTCCGCAGGATTATCACAAAGCTTAACTCCCTCTAATTGATGAAAAACAGGATAATGAGTGGCGTCGATATCATCTTTCCGATAAACGTCACCACAAACTAAGAATTTAGTCTGCCCCTCTTTTAAAAGAGGAACTTGATGGGCGCTAGTATGAGTTCTCAAAACATGGGTAGAATCATAATAATAAGTATCTGACTCGCTCCTTGAAGGATGATCAAAGGGAATTCGTAACGAATCAAAATTATCTTTGGTATCAACCAAAGGAAGCAAATCATCAGCAATATAAAAATCTGGGAAGAGTTTACGAATTTTTTTGAAAATGATGTTTATTGGATGATTAGTTCTTAAGTGTAGTTTTTGTCCAAGTTTTTCTTGAATATGCAGCGGGATTGTCATTTTATATCTCTAAAGGAATTATAATGTTGTTCGATCGCATAAGTTAAACGAGGTTCAGCAACACCAGTCCCATAAACCCAAGGCCCAGTGTCTGGATGTTCTCTCAAACCATAAGACCCAAGTTCAATGCCAGTAAAGGAATTAATATCAAAACTCAAAGAATTAGGTTTAGTCGATGTTTCCACAATTTGCACTGGTAAATATTGTTGAAAAAATTTGACTGAATCTTGGAGAATCTCGTCTAATTGTTTATGTCCACCACCAATATTAATCAATTCAACCTTCATAAAGTATTTGTGATGGATCGCGTCAACCAGATCATCACGAAAACAGGGGGTAGCCGCTAAATATTTACCATTTTTGAGTTTCTTATCTTTAATCAATTGTAGAAAACTTTGTTCCGCCGATGCCACTAAATATTTATCCAAAAAAGGGAAAATAGTACATTCTGGTGGACAAGTAATATACATGGTATCTAAAGACACCACCCAAGGAACATCAATATATTGATATCCCTGATAAAACTTAATAGCATCAGCAATCTTTTGATAATCAATCATCCGCGGGCACCATTAATAAAGGCTCGCTGTGTAATACTACTCATTTTAGCTAGATCAGCCATGGTGATACCAGGATAATGCTTTTCCAAATAAAGAGTAATGGCTCCATAAAGATCGCTGAGTTCAATTAAAGCCATTAAGCGACAGTCTTGATTTTCAGCGTCAATCAGTTCATAAATCTCTTCTAATATTTTACTACTTTCACCAATTACGCCTTTAGGAATCTGTGTTAAGTGATAACCAGGGCCTTGTGCTTTATTGGTCATGCTCCAATTATCAGTGCCTAATTACTTCTGTCCAGCGAATTTAAAACATAATTGCTTATGGTACTTTGGTAATCTCGGAGAAAACATGCTTAAAATTACTTATGCTTTGGCAGCAACACTAGTTGCTACTAGTTTATTTGCTTCGGATGCAATAGAAGGTCTAATCCATAGTCGAGTTCCGACTACTAACTCAGTGGGACAGGTAACTTTAGCAACAAGATTAACTCAAAATTCAACACTTCCTGCTGTTATCTTCAGTGGGTCTGCTTATACTGTAGGTATTACAATAACACCGACGACAACTTTACCGGAGGGTGAACAAGATATTGCAGTTTATCCTGGTAATCCCAATACTTTTTTAGCCGCAATTAGTGATTTTTCTCTTCGTAATGGCAGTAATACCACAAAATATTGTTGGTCATTTAACGGAGGTCAAACCTGGCAACAGAACTTTGTTCCTTTGATCAACGACTCACCCGCGACTTCTGATGGTCTCATCTGGCCCTATAATAGTGATCCTGTAGTAACTATCGATAATAATGGTTATGCATACTTAGCTAATCTTTATTTCAATAGTAGCAGTACCAATAATTCTAATGGTTTGTATGTAAGTGTTTTGAATTTAAATTCTGGACAAACTTTTATACAAAATCAGACAATTCCAGTTTTAGTTAATACTAATCCTAGTACTAATATCGTAGAAGATAAAGAATGGATCTCAGTCGATAATACTAATACTACATCAGCTGGTAATGTTTATGTTTCTTGGACCCATTTCGTTGGTAATTCTTCTTTTATCTATTTTTCGCGCTCGACTAATCATGGACAAACGTGGTCTACACCCATTTTGATTAGTAATACAAGCCAATCGGTTCAAGGATCTAATGTTGGAGTCGGACCCGCAGGTGAGATTTATATCATTTTTGAAAATTTTTATGTTCAAAATCAACGACAACAATTCCTGTGTAAATCTGTAGACACTGGCTTAACTTTTACGGCTCCAATACCCATCTCACCAATTTTCAATGAATTGAGTTTTTCTTCCACATATCGTAAAAATTCATTTCCCTCCCTTGCCATCTCTCCAGTTAATGGAAATATTTATGTTTTGTATTCAGATATGAGTAATACAGCTAAAGTGGAATTTATTAAGAGTTCCGATGGTGGTAATACTTTTACTGCACCTTTAACTTTGATTGATACTCCTAAGGGCCAACAATTGATGCCCGCTATCAGTGTGGACAATAACGGAATAATACATACTTGTTGGTTTGATACCCGCAATGGCCGTAATGCCTCAACTTTAGATATTTATGCAAGTCGATCTCTAGATAATGGTCAAAGCTTTAGTCCAAATATTCGTGTTACTTCCAAATCCTTTAGCTCAGGTCATGCTAGTTTTATCGGTGATTATACTGGAATTACGAGTTGGAATGGTGTTGCCTCTCCAGTCTGGAATAATGGAGGTTTCAATAATGGACAATTACAAACTACAAATCTAAAATAATATCCGTTTTTTACTTAGAAATGAAATTTGCCGTATCGGAGGATCTTCGAAATTGGCTGTCTCTTGTATTGCTTCAACAAATGTAGGCATCCAATTTTGGTTTTGACAATATTTTTGAGCTCGACGGAATGCAAGAACACGTTCAGTCTGGCTATGATAAATACAGGTATAGAGAGGAATTCGGAGAAATTCATCATCATATATTTCAATAGCGCGTCTGTTATTAGAAACTATAAGATCAAAATAGAAATAAACCTGCATAAAACACCTATTTAATGTTACAGAGTTCAACCCAAAGATTCCAACAACCAATTCAGATTTTGGTGCCCTCTTTAAAATAAGCTACTTCTTCAATCTGTAGTCGAGAATCACCGACTTTTAGAATTGCCTCTACAGCTTGTCGCGGACTCGATGCCCAACAAATGATCTCAAAGACACCAACAGCCGAATTATAGTCCTGGCGTGTAATGCGATAATGCATTGATTCCTCAGGAACCAAGCACTTCTATCCGAAGCGTAGTAGATTGCAAGACAAATTGTTAATCGGTGTTTTTAATCAAGCAGTTTCATTCTGAAGTCTCTTGTTAGCGTGGTTACTAAAGTCCTTTTAGAATTTCATCTACCAGCCATAAAACATGCTGTCTACATAAATAGTTAATTTCACTAATTTCCAATAGAGTAACAGCGTTCTCCGGACAAAAATCGCAAGTTTGCGAAGATGTTAGTTTTTCAACGCGAAAGCTCAATCGTCAGGACCTTCCATAATAATATCAATAAAGTCTGGATTAGTCAGGGATTCAGGCCGTTTTTCTTGAATTAATTTGATAGCTTCGCTTGCATCCCAATTACATCGTTTGCAACACCGCATTAAGCAGAAAGCAGTAATAAGACCGGAGCGATTTTTACCTGCATTACAAGAAATCAATACACTTTTGCCCTTATGAATAAAAGATAAAACAATTAATGAGGCATCTAAAGCATATTTTCTAATTGTAATACGATCTGATTCTGAAAGATGAATAGCATCATCAAAGGGAATATGCAAAAGTTGAACTGGATTTTGAGTAAAGAGATGTTTAGGTTGAAAATTATTAGCGGCTAAGACTACTAAATCATAATGATAAGCATCGGTTTCAATAGCTTCGACATCAGTTTTTCCACCTTGATAGATAGCACCTTTAGTTGCTGGATCAACATAAATTAAATCAGCCATTTTACACCTGCGGGATTGATTCAGGATCGGGTTGAGAGCGATCAACAGTTAGAGGGTTGTCGTTAATGGCCTGTTGGACCAATCCATTCCAAGGATAATAAGACCAGCTAGTTGCTTGGGGCAAACTGCCAGAATAAAGATTAGTTGTTGAAACAGTATAAGAAGGATTAGTGTATCCTATTGCTACAGTATTATTTGATTGAGCAACTGCGCCATTACTGATCGCAATAGAGTCGCCATAAGTAGCACTAGCGATATTTCCAATTGCAATAGTATTGGTTGTAGCAACAGTATTGGTGAATCCAAATGATGTTCCAACATAATACGGAGGCCATCTAACCGGCAAAGATTGAAGGGCTTGATCTAAGATAGAAGACTGATTTGCACGACGAGATTTCCAATAATGATCACCGGCGGTAACCTTCACCAATTTTAAATCTTTGATTGTTCCAAATTTTTGCTGCCGAGCTTGAGCCCGAGAACCACAAACTGGACCATAGACATAACTAAAAATGTAGCTTTTAGTTTTTTTAATTTCATCTTGGGGTCGGAGCCAAGTAACTTTATTATGCCGACCCAAATCCTCGCGAACTCTAACAATTAACAAATCTTTGGAACTAGTGGGTTGCTTATGAGAAACACAAGCCCAATTACCTTGCCCAATTCTTTTTCGCATTATAATATTGTAACTAAAAATTCTCACAAGTGAATGTCGGGAAATTACTTAGATTTACGATTTACGTATCCGATACACAAGATATTTATCAACCAAATAGATGATAAGCAGAATAATGGCCATTATTATGAAATAACCAAAAAGATTAATTAAAAATTCTGGAGCTAAAAGAAAATCAATTACTCTATTAGTCCAAGTAAACATGCCTAGAGACTAAAAGAAAAATTACGGATGACAAGATTTTCTTGTGAATTTGTATTGACATATCAGGAATTAGGAGTAGAATTATGGAACGATCATTGAGGAACCGTAGTTCAAAAGAAGAACATATCCCTGAAGAGGATAGGACATCAGAGCGTTACTGATCGGTTCCATAATGGTCCTATAGCTCAGTTGGATTAGAGCATTGCGCTTATCGCTAAACCGCGAATAAGACGAACGCAAAGGTCGCAGGTTCGAGTCCTGCTAGGATCATTTAATGGGACTATAGCTCAGTTTGGTTTAGAGTACTTCCCTGATAAGGAAGGGGCCGGTAGTTCGAGTCTACCTAGTCCCATTCAATAAATTGGAAAAAGATGTTGACAACTTAAAAACATCAAATATACTTTAATAATCATCGCGCGGTAGAGGAGCCCGGTTGTCCTCGCAACGCTCATAACGTTGAGATCACTGGTTCAAATCCAGTTCGCACTATAGCGAGCCGACTGAATTGCTGCATTCTAGTAGTGTTACTAGAGCCTTGCCAATAGGTAAGATGGCGTAATTCGACCGCATTTTGCTCGCACCTTTTACTCATTAAGTAAGAACGGCATGATTTTAATACTTCTTATCTTCTTATTGCCATAATTTTTTATGTTGTTGGAATCAACTATTTGTTCCATGATTATGTGTCGTAATATAAAACGAAGTTGGATGTGGTCAGCTTTACTTTGGCCGTGGACACTATGGAATATGTTTAGAAAATGAGGGCGGGTGCCGGACTCGCACACAAAAACTACGATGAAAGTCGTAGTTTTTTTGTTTTAGAGAATATGTTTGACTGCTAAAGCCACCACAATAATCAATGCAATCCATCCCACTGGTGTAGCTCCAGTACCTGCACTAGTTTGACCCATCTGACTACCACGGTGGAACATCTTCAATTGCTCTTGAGAAATTGGTTGACATTTCAAGCTTGGATCTAGGGCTTTCCACATTGGCCCATAAATAGCTGAATTAATCTGATCCGGACTCATTGTCATGCTAAACATAGTAGAAGGCTTATTTCCAGCTCCATACATTGAAGCACGATTAGTAAGAGCCCAAGCGGTGTGAACACGACCGCAAATAGGGCAAGGACAAGGTGGACGAGTTACTTGCATGTGCCAATTATAACAACTAGTTAAGCAGGAGATTCATTAATTCTGGCTCAACTTGATAACAGTTGAATTGCTTAAAACTTTTCACAGATCTCAAATGCTTTAAATTATCTTTCAAAAATCCATTAACGCTACTAATTCCTCGATGTTGTAATTTGAGTAAATTCGCCGGAATATGGTAACATTCATTTTTATCAGTGAGAATTGCTGCGACACTTCGTCGTCCTTCTCTAATTAAAATTTTCCAAAAACCAGTGTTAATTTGAACTTTACTGTGCAAACGTTGATCCGGATCCCATTCGACTGTGATACAAGAAGTCTTTGGTGGCATCAATGAATGAAAATATGTTTCAGCAGCCAACATAGGTGCAATTATATCCTCAGGATGTTTCGATACATAATCTAACAAGAGTTTAAGACGACAAATAAATTCTTCTCGACAATAACTTTCAAGTTCTTCAAGTTCTACTTCTTTAATTGTAGCAGCCCCAAACCAATCATAACTTAGTGCATAATTGATTTGTCTAGTAATCCTACCAACCGGAATGTCCTCTCTGGCACTGGCCTCTAAACGCCCTCGTTGAGATAAAGAATAAATGATGTCATTACGGCCCCCCTCCTGATTAGAATTTTTATCTTTTATTAAACATAAAATTGGTCCTTTAGTATAATCACTAAAAATTATGACTCGATTATGAGAAAATAATGATGCCTCGCGATAGGCCAATAACAGAATTTGCCCAAATGGAAAGATCCTGGCGATCTGGCGATAATCTTCAGTTAAGGGTAAGACTTCTAATAATAAAAAGCACAATCTACTTGCAGTTTCCGTGGTGGGTTCTAATTGATAATGTCCAACCGCTAATTCCAAGTTCCGATCAAGCATAACTAGATTATAAACAAAAAAGGCATTGGTTAACCCAATGCCTTTTCGAAGAAGATTAATCACTAATTACTTGCGCTTGCGACGACGGCGAGCAGCTAAAGGAGAAGAAGTTTTCTTGTAATGTTTATAAGTAAAATAGCCACCACCAGCAACTAGGGCAAGTATCACAAGCCAGAGTAAGAGACGGGAAGATCCAGAGGTATCACCATAACCAGAAACTGTAGGAACAGGAGTAGGTTTAGCAACTGGTGGAGTTACAATAATAACTTTATTCTTATCAGGAATTGCCCAAGCGCCACGACTAAAAATCCTTGCCAATTTAGGATGTTTCTTTAACCAAGCAGCAATATTCCAGTGTCTACGACTCGGAGTTGATTTTTCTTGACCAAATTCAAATGCACCTATACGCTGAGACTTATAAAGATTTCCCAATCTTTGATACATTTTGCACCTAGAACTATTATACAAAAATTAAAAAAATCAATGCCTCTTTTTTGAAGAATATTTTTTTAGATATTATTTCCTCTTATTTTTTGTGGAAGGGGTGAGACCAGATATCATTGATGTATTGATTTCGCGCTTTCGGAAAATCAAATAAACCGGAATTGCTAACAGCAAAATAATAAAAATCATCCCCCGAGAACTAGATCCAGAATCCAGAACGCTGGGTGATAATGGAGGGGGCATGCTAGCAGGCGGAGCAGGAGCAGATGTTTGTCCTAGTCCAGAAAAACTGGATTTAATCTGCCCTTGAAGTAATTTCAACACAGTTGCCTTTTGACCGAAATCGAGTTTGCTTAGATCTTCATAAGCATTTTTCAAATAACCGATAGGTGTTTCCATTCCATCACGTTTCACAGTTCGTACTAATCGGTCAGCAGCCACACTCGCTGGGACTAAATCTTTTTGCCCCATTGCCAATAAAATATCGTAGGGGGTAATATTTTCACCAGTCAGAATAAAATTGATCTTAGTTAAGACGTTTTTGTCCATGTCTACATTATATTAAAAATCAATCTTAATTGACGGAGAAAGTTTCAAGGGTAAAATAAAGCCATGATCCATCTCATATTTTTCAATTTTGTTATTTTAATAGCGTGCTGGGGTAAACCCCTGCCGCTTCTCTTAGCTGGGCTCGCTAATCTTATTGCTTTAGTAGAATGGCATGTTCGCAATCATGCACATCAAAGAGAAATTCAATCTTCCATTAGTCAAGAGAGGTTAAAAACTATGACTCAATTTAAAAAAGGTGAAATTAGATAATTTCCCAAGTAACATCATTTAAGATTAAATTGCCTAAAAATTCATACAATTCGATCCAAGTATAGAGGGTAATGGTTAAAGGCTTAAGCTCAGGCTGAATTTCAATATCGGTTCCGGTTGGAACATAGTTGACATCTTCAATTGTAATCTTATAAGTCGCATGACTTTGATTTTCAGCATTACTAATTTCTTTGAAACGCCCGCGAACTGCAGTTACTTGAAAAGATTTATATTGCGGAATATGACGACCAACGGCTTCATTATATTTAACTGTGAAATAGAGTTCCCGACCCTCATCGATAACTGCATTCAAGAGTCGGTTCCAAATAGGGATCACAGAAATTACATTATGGTCCAAGGGATATGGTGTATTGCTAGAAGAGACAGCCCCCTGTAAAGCATCAACAGCTTCCCTCAGGATAGGTTTATTGTCAGCCATGCGTCTATTTTAGCAAATGAGTTACTTTGAATTTCTAAAATAAAAAGTTGACAGTGGAATAGTTCTAATCAAAAAAACAGGGGCTCCAAAGAGCCCCTGTTTTTTTGCAGAATCCCTTACGCAAGTCCCGGACTTCAGTCCGTTAACTTACCGCTCAATTGCTCTTGCTCTTGCTCCTGTTCAACTTCAAACTGAACAGAAGTTTCGTTATTTCGAGTCGGAACTCGATGGCGATGATGATGGCGATGATCTCTCGTATTCTGCTCATTCTGTTCGAGAGTTTTACTCATTTGGTCAGCACGATTTTCTTCTTCGTCTGAAAGAATAATTCCTGCGAGCAATTTTCGCAGAATATTGTATTCAACTTCACCAAAAGACATATTGTGAGGGTAACGTGAAACGAACATGTAAGGATCTCCAGGATTAGAAATGAGGTTGATTATAAGGTTAATTATAGAAGTTTTGGTAGGCTACATACTTTCCTCACTAGATTCAACAATCAAACCCTTAGGTGTAAATTTAATCTTGAGAATAGTTTCTTGATAAAGTTCTTTAACTTCATCGGCGGTTAATTCAACACCAACACCATAACGATTAGCCATACAAAATTTAGTTAAAATAACAGTCCACAATTCACTATTCATTTTAGAAAACAATCACTAGTTTCTTTGCAAAGTTTGCAAATAGGGGCATTACAATCTCGACATTGCAACAATTCAGCATAATCGGCATTGATCCCACAATAATGACAAACAGTTTTGCCAACTTGTCGCGCCGCACACGGATAACAAAGTTCCTTAGCTTCCAGTTCAGTATGAAGTGAATCACATTCACCACAAGTTAAACGCTTACAAGCGATACAAGTAAAAAAGTAAGATGTAATCTGACAAGTGCAGACATCGCAATTAAGAGTGTCATTATCCAGAATAGATAGCATGACAGACCTCTATAAAGAGAACTCTCCGGGCAAGACTCGAACTTGCAACTTCCTGATTAACTGTTTGTGTTGTAAAACACTGCAGTCAGGCACTCTACCATTGAGCTACCGGAGAAGGAAGTATGCATAACTATATCAGAGTTTATCTATATGTCCAGCACCAATTCGAATTTTTTCTTTAACCTTTAGGTTACTTAAACACCACCGCATTGACAACCTAAATTCATCAATTTTCTTAAATCACATATACATTTTTTAAAACTAGACGCCACCACGATCTTATGACAATAACATTGGCAAGGCTTATTGCCACCATAAACACCTTTGCACTCACTGTGAGGGTATATTCGATGGTGAGCATCAAAACAAATAGCATTACTTGCCATGTAAAGTTCACATTGATTGCCTCCACATTGTGAAGGCGAAATATGTTGACACACCATAATTAACCTACCTTGCAATAAATTTTCGAATATTCCTCGGGGCTCTTCAAAATTGTAGGTCTCATTCTCAGATTAACAATCAACCTTTCTCCGAACAATGGTGGTCCCACTTCGTGAATAATTTGTTGCCCATTACCAAAACCTGGAGCACGTAAAAACATTGCTGTCCCACGTTCCACCAGGAAACGTGTTTTCAACTGCAATCGAGAGTAGTCTGGGGGGTCTGTCAAAGCTCGATAAATATTAATCCAAGCACTTCCCTTTATCGTAATTGTCAAACTCAGAAATTGATCACTTTTCCGATCCCGATGTGGAGAAATCCAGTCTTTAGTATTTCGATAACGTTGAAACCCAATCTCATTTAAGAGCCAAGTTTTTAATTCAGGATAACAACTTTGAATCTCATTAGATAAATGATGACACAATTGATTAGAAGTTGGAGTTTTTGAATTATCTAAGGGTAAATAAATTCTTTCATGAAATTGCTGGACTTCAGTGGGAGCCCCTTGATTAATCGGGTAAGCAATATGATCTCCCTCTTCGAACTTTAATTGCTGAGCTTCGACTTCTAAAGCCTGGAGTAATTCTAAAGTGACGGCATCATCAATAAAATAATACCCAGTTTCCCGAGTTTTGGCAATAGCAGATTGCAATTTAACGTGTTGATTAAAGATCTTCACGATTTTTTATCCAATTTTCAAAATTTTTAGCAATTTGTAAAATATATTCTCGATTTTCGACACCATTCAACAATTTTTCGGGAATATCTTGAAGCCCATAACGAGCGCCGGCTAATCCTACAGTTAAAGCAGCGAGACTATCTACATCTCCACCAATATGAATACTGGCTTTTAAAGCCTCCATTGCAGAACTAACATGTTTCAAAATATATAGAACGCATCCTGCAGTTCGCATTGCATCGGAATTAAGTCCTTTGATTAACTTATTTTCTGTAAAACTTCGAATTGGCTGAGGTCCCGCCAAATGAACGTGTGCTAAGTCACTCATCGGCCATGATAACATGTTAATATCATTTAAATAGATAGTTGTCTCCACTTCGGGACAAGACACATTTAAGAATTCAAGACATTTATCAATTAAGGCTTTTGGATTGTAATTCTGCGTTAAAAAGAGGCGTGTCGTAAAGGCAATGATTAAAGAAGAAGCGATAGTTTTTTGGTGGGGATGGGTGACATTAGCGTTAGTTTGACAAGCTTTGACCATTTTAGGAATAGACAAGAAACCAAGAGGTATAGATCGCATAGTTGGAGCATTACCTGGATAGTGACGTTCTGCTTGCCAAGCCTGTAATTCATTCAGGCTTAATTCTTCGATAAAAACTCTCTTAATACTCCCATATCCAGCCCGAGGTAATCCCCCACGACCTATTTTGGAAGCATCCCACTCCTCCTTCAGTGCTTGATATAAAGAATCAATAGTAAAATCACGATTTTCCGTCAATAATTTAGCGATTGCCAGAGTATCGGCAGTATCATCGGAATAATCACCTAAACGATATCCTTCTACATACTTCCCACTACGCAAAGATTGATATTCACCAAAATTAGTATTCTCTACTAACCAATCTCGATCCTGAGATTCCAATCCGACACCAAAAGCGTCTCCGATAGCCAAACCAAGAAAAAGATCAGTAATTTGAGTCATTTCGCCCTCAGTATTAACATTATTCCTCATCGATTCCTAAGACATCGGGGCCGAGGCCGAGCTCGTCACGTAAAGATTCGCAAATACCACGAGTAATGATATCTTGCTTACCTTGTAGTGAATTTTTATGCATTCGGTCATAAAGAACCGTAGCAATCGCTGTTGCTAAATTAAGACAATGCCTGGTAGGAATAATTACAAAGCGATGACAATGCTGTAAATAAGTTCGAGAAATACTACCATCCTCAGGGCCAAAGACATAAAGAGCTTTTTCTGGATGCTCAAAAGTTAATAAATGTTCAGCATTTTCTCGGACTTCAATAGCTACCGGAACCACATCTTTATCAAATTGCTCGAAGAAATAATCGTTTTGGATTAAATCGACATCACGATAACCTTTCATCCGCTCTTCTCGCGGAAGCCGTTGGCCCGCACTCGGATCTAAAGAAAATCGATTTCCAGTAAACCAAACCTGAGATAATCCGTAACAAGAAGCTAAACGGACTGCGGTTCCAACATTTCGTGGAAATTTGGGGTTGATAAGGGCTAAAGCTGGAGCTTGCCCAATTTTTTTGGAATTCTTTCCGATAACAAGCGGCTTAGCATCTTTTGTTTCTGAAGACATTTATTTTCTCCGTGGATTGCCACTTTTTATAAATAACCAACATCGGCCTAGCCTTATTATTCATTGATGCGCCCGGCGGGATTCGAACCCAAGCACCTACCCAGATCCGTGGTCTGAGTCACTCACCATTGAGCTACGGGCGCATTATGTTTTTTTTATTTTGGCAGCTTCTTTCGCCCAATACGTCCCGATAACTCTACTCTTCCCAAGTCATATCCAAATTATAGGTGTTACTTATTTAAAAGTAACACCTATAATTTCTTAGTTAATTCCTTGTTGTTGTAAAAAGACTCGAACTTCGAGCCAATCTGTTAATTCAAGTTTTTTGGATTTCACTTCCTCGATTTTCGATTGAAGAAGTAAAACTGTTCTTTCAGCTTGATTAACAAAAACGATAGATGCAGCCGTTCTACCTTCCTGCCATTCCATTTCAGGAGGAGGCAAAGCACCAAAAGCCATTTTAGGAGGAGGAGGAGGAGGAGGCAAAGCACCAAAAGATTCGGAGTCAACCGTTTCCAGTTTCGGCTTCATTTTCTATCTTCGCTTTCGTATAAGAATTAACAGTTGTGGGGATTAAGTTCTCGTCTAACCAGACTTGCTGTTGTTCTAATGTCAGACCTTGGAGATGAACTTTGTGTCTTCGCTGTGCAGTGACAACGCAAAGCAAAGTAGCATTGTGCTTTAAACTTGTCAAGGCACAATGTTGCGCGTAGCTGATATTAACATTCAGATTGTGAATTTGCTGCGCTAAATTTTTAAGCGCAGTTCGGATCTTTGCTAGATCCCAGTTGATTTGTGTCATTGAAGTCTCCATTTTCATTTTCCTTTCATAAGGTTGGTTGTTTATTAGTTTTGAGTAAAGACAGTTTGGCTAAGAATTTCTTATAGGTTCCCTTAGGAGCTGGGAGAAATCCGATGGCCATTAGTTGATTAAAGAAGTCAGGTTCCCGAACACTGAAGTGGGGAATCCCAAATGCAAGAAGGCGCTCTTCTAATTCTAAAAGAGCGCCTTCTGAGGGCACGGATAAAGCTATGGCGTGTGTATTAGCTGGAAGTCGCTTCCCAAGAGCAGAAGCGGATTCACCAGAAGCATGAATTACTTGGGCTGCTATGGTTCCGATAGTTCCAAATTTCCTAGTAAAAATCCTACGATATAGGAAAAATACTAGTAATCTCTGTTGGCCTCTCAAAACTCACCACCAAGGCAGGCTGGCTCGCA
>Ga0334722_10001728_pt1 | contig 26331 bp, 29 predicted proteins | sample C3_bottom_MG_FD_207210 | JGI IMG/M metagenome (GOLD analysis project Ga0334722, IMG submission 207210) | Sediment microbial communities from Yellowstone Lake, YNP, Wyoming, USA - C3_bottom | ecosystem: Environmental > Aquatic > Freshwater > Lake > Sediment | place: USA: Wyoming | collected... | reverse complement strand
ATACGCAAAAATCTATCTCATATTATTGGTAAAGAAAGATATTCCATGACAGAACATGCAAAAGTCAAAATGGTTACCGTTCCATTACCAGATGACAATCTTCTTTTGATTAGTATTGAACCAAAAAATGATCATTGTCAAATAATTGATCATGTACTTGAAGTTGTAGAGAATTATTTAGCCAAAAAATTTTAGAATTTTTATAATCCCATGTAGTTTTTGTCACTGAGTTTTTATTTCCTAAACGACTAAGAATAAAACGTGGAAATATTTCGTAAAATTTTAGTACTCTTGTATATTTTATTGGTTTTGAATTTGATCATTTTCGTTCATTCTAAGATAAAATAGCGGACTAGGATTTAACAGAAATTAGAAGCGCCCTTGGCGGGATTTGAACACGCGTCTCAGCCGTGACAGGGCCGAATTCTAGACCGGGCTATACTACAAGGGCGCAATTAATCAAAATGAATCAACCAGTTTAAAACTTTCCTTCAAAAAAAATATGCTGTAAAAGACTAAATTATACGCCTCGGCAAGTTGGCACGGGGTCTGTGGCGCAGCCAGGTAGCGCACCGGACTTTTAATCCGGTTGTCGTGGGTCCAAATCCCACCAGACCCGCCTCCTTTCATGGAACTAAGTATTTTGTTTTTCTCTAGAAATTTAGTTGGTGAGCAGGCAGTGAAGACCCTTCAGAGTCAAGATATTGTTTTCGTAGGTTGCAAACTTCGTCAATTATCACATTGGGTTCGAATTCGGGTTGGGTACTTATCATAATTAGGGCATTACTTCCACAAGGCAAGGTAATACGATTGACTTTAGGATATTTTGTCATGGTGTAAATTGGTATCCCGATTAGTTCTGAAGCCTTTAAACGACTCTTCCATCTCATATATCCGTGTACTAGAGAATCTTTAGTTTGCTCATCAGTAAATATTTTTTGAATTCCTTTTTGCATCCTATAATAGACGTTCCCATTTACCGTGGTATAGACTCCGCAAAATCTCACCATTGGATTAATCTTGAGAACCTCGTCACAGAACTTATTGTAATCCATGGGTTTTTTTATTATGTATAAGTAATTATTAAGAATTATTATCCCATGTTCAGGTAGTATTTTTGCTAGTTACTCTGGAATTAAATAAGTTATATACTAAGTTTAGTTTTTAGGATTATTTTTTTAATTTGGTCTTTATTTTTGGTTTAGCAATATTTTCTTGCGGCAGAATCACGCTTTGTTCTGGTTCGTATTGTTCCAGTGTAACACTTCTAGTGCTACCAAAAGGCTTGAAGGCTCTTCCGTTTCCTTGGTAAAATTTGGAAAAGAATTCAACGTAAATCAACCTAGCCCCCTGAATACCAGGTTCGAAGACTCCAATTATAGTATTGAACAAATGACCTACAATCAGTATGAGTGTACCAAGAATGATAAATGGGATTGAAATGTGTAGCGCTTTTAAGAAAATGAAATCTATGGTATGTGCAAGAATTACTGATGCCAACAATATTCCAATCAGTCTTGTATACGAAAGTATATGGCTTACAATAGATGCCAATTCCATCATTGCTCTGGTACCTTCTCCAACGAACATTAATCCAATTCCTCCAAAAAGTAATCCATAGTACAAAAATGCGACCGGATTGACTTCAACAAGTCTTGGCCAAGTTGGATTGAGGGCATCTCCATGTATTAGAGCTAGTCCGACAAGAACAACTCCCCAACCAAATGCTAACCAGCCAACTTTGGCGATAGCCCCCTTTTTTTCGCCTTCTCTTAAGCAGTTTAGTATTCCCAGAATAAGACCAAATGATACCATTCCAATGCCAATGTAACCAGCATACAGCAAAAGAGTTCCTGCCCTGTCAATTGGATCTAGAAATGCTTGTGCAGGTCGGTTCAATACTTCCCCAGGTACAGGAAGGCCAGTAACTCCAGCACTGGCCAGATAATCAAATAGGTATCCATTAAGGTGGAATCCAAAATGTAAATCAAAAATAAATCCCAAAATTATACCAATGATACAACCTGGAATCATAGCCTTTGCCAATTTTACCATCTGTCTTTTTTTTAATATCAACAGTGCAAAACTTCGTAGTTGTATTGGCATTATGTTTAGATTACGTTTTCCTCTCTCTACACGTCTGATAACCCACAGGCAAACAAGAAGTATTAGTAGACAATAACCCGTATCTCCAATCATTAATCCATAAAATACTGGAAAAATCATGCCGAAAATAATTGTAGGATCAAATTCTTTGCCAACTGGCAGTGAATAGAACCTTATGAAAGCTTCAAACAATTTGAACCTTTTAGGATTATTCATTAAGGTAGGTGGTTCCTCCTCTGTTTCTAATTTGTATATGTAAGTTCCTTTAGTGAATTTTTGTAGAGTTGCTTCTACTTCTTTCATTTTTGACTTTGGAATCCAGCCTTCTAGTGCAAAGGCATCATCTGTTACCCCTAGATTAGAAATGACTTCAAGTTTTTTGCTTTCAATCGCTAACTGTTCTTCTATTGCAACTAAATTCGCAAAATGTTCTTCTGAAATTTTAGTTAACTCTTCATTAACATGTTTCAGTTTTTGTTTTTGATTTTCGAGATTACTTTTTTGGTTTTTAATTATTTCAGTTGGTGAACCTTTAAGATTTGGTATTGCTTCTATTTTGACACCATGCGTACTAATAAGATTGGCAAAAGCGTCGAATGGGAAAGTTCGAAAAACTACAAGTACAAGATGTGTTACATCTTTTCCTTCCTTTGAATAAAGAAAGATATCTTTTTCATATTCCTGCAATACCTTCTTAAATTCTTTGAGCTTTTCTGATGCAATTCTACCAAAGTAGGAATTTGCAGATGATAACTGAAGAATTTTCAAATCTTCAGGAAAAAAAACAAATTCCTCTACCAGCTTGATATTGTTCTCTGTATTTTTTATTTCTGTTAGTAGTAATTCTATTTCTTTTTCAAAAGTTGAAACTTTATTGTCAATTTCAATTGAACTAGCCATTTCCAAAAGTTCGTCTGTTGAAGTAAAACGGTGACAAGCTGTTACTGGAATTGCTGGTAGAGTTGTTAATAATGATCTTACTCGTAAAAGTTGATCTGAAACCTTTCTAGTTAATTCCCCATCATGCTCGTTTCTTAACAATGCAGAAACATCTTTGGATAATGGTTCTAGTTGCAAAACTTTCAAGTCATGTAATACAGAAATTGCAGGTTGCCTGTATTTTCTTAAACCTAGAATAGATATTCTAGACATCTGAACAGGCTTTAATACCATTATTCTACTCCTTTTAGCAAAATACCTATGATCTCTTTAGCATTATGTGCAGTAACTTGAGAAGAAATGTTTTCAGCTTTGGTCTTTGCATCTTCAATTATTTTCTCTGTTTCTGCAATAGCTTTTTTTCTTGATTGTTCTATGCTTGACTCGACAAGATTTTCACCTTCAGCGTTAGCTGATGCTATAGCTTTTTCTAGATCGGCATCTAATTGAATAATTTTTTCATAAACCTCCTTTTTGTGATTTTCAATTTCTTTCTGAACCTTTTCCTCAACTTCTTTGATCTTCTTGAGAGAGCTGATGTATTGTTCTTGCGAAGACGAGATAATCACGCACCTAGGAATTCTTTAGTCAAATACAAGATGGCGATAATTGCGATGACGATATTACCTATCATAGTTACTCGTTTTATGAAGTAGAATTTTTTTTGTTGAGGATTTTTAAAATTATGTTGCAACTATTTGCGCCTCCTTTTTAATCTGCTCATCTCTCTCACCCATCTTTCGCTTTACAGTCTTTAACATGGCAAATGTATCGCGTTCGATTTCCTCCAATCTTAATATGATAAATGAAACGGCTGATTCTAATCTTGGAATGAAGACATTTTCAATTGCGTTGGCCTTACGTTTTGTTTTATCTATTTCATAGAGAAGTTTTCTTAAAGTCGTTTCTTTTTCTGCAACATCTAATACAATTTTATGAAGTTCTTGAAACGCTTTCATAGCTTCGCTGATGGAAACTGGAATTTCTAACAAATATTCTGTAAGGGCTTGTTCTCTTGTTCCGCCCTCTAATCTTGGAATTTTAACTCCCATAATATTTTTTGGCGTAATGAATAATTTTTTTAGTTGTGGAATTTTCATTGCCTCGTTTTCTAGCCTCATTTCGCCATCTAACATTTCTGCCATTCTAATGCTTTGATAACCCTTGATTAGTTCAGATCGTAATTCGCTTCTCAATCTAGAAGAGGCTTTACTTATACTGAAAAATTCTAAAATCAATGCTTGACGTTTGAGCTTTAGAAGTCTTAGTCCTTTTTTTGCAATTTTAATTCGATTTTTTGCACGGATGTATTCAATACGTGTTGGACGTATATCATTGCTAATTGGCGTTTAAATCACCTTGCATCATGTTTCTTTTTCCACCATTGGGTATCAGCCCTGAAATATTTTGATATTAATTCTGGTTTAATACGAGTTAGGTCTGATTCTGAAAGTCCACTTAATAGTTCCCAACCAATCGACAGAGTCTGTTCTATTGGACGATTCTCATCTATTCCTTGATTAACAAACTTTTTTTCGAAATTATTTGCCACATCAAGGAATTTCCTATCCAAATCACTTAGGGCACCTTCCCCCACTATTGCAGATAGCGCTCTAGCATCCTTACCCTGAGCATATACTGAATAAAGTTGGTCCGTAAGATTTCTGTGATCTTCTCTTGTACGTCCAGCACCAATTCCTTGGTTCATTAGACGTGATAAACTCGTTAAAACATCAACTGGTGGTTGAATGTTTGCTCTATGCAAGTCTCTACTCATAACTATCTGTCCTTCTGTGATATAACCAGTGAGATCAGGAATTGGATGTGTGATATCATCAGCTGGCATGGTAAGAATTGGTATCTGAGTTACTGACCCTTTCCTGCCTTTTATTTTTCCAGCTCGTTCATAAATCGAAGCTAAATCTGTGTACATGTAACCAGGATATCCTCTTCTTCCTGGAACTTCTTCACGTGCAGCAGAGATCTCTCTTAACGCTTCACAGTAATTTGTCATATCTGTCATAATAACAAGAACATGCATTTCTCTCTCATATGCAAGAAATTCAGCAGTTGTTAATGCTAGTCTTGGTGTAAGTATACGTTCCATTGAAGGATCAGACGAGAGATTTAGAAACAAAACCGTCCTTTCTAATGCTCCACTTTCTTCAAACTGTTTTATGAAAAAGTTTGCTTCCTCACTAGTAATGCCTATTGCAGCAAAAACAACAGAGAAGTTTTCTTCTTTGCCAAGAACCTTTGCCTGTCTTGCAATTTGTGATGCAAGCAAGTTATGTGGAAGACCAGAGGCAGACATTATTGGTAATTTCTGGCCTCGTACCAATGTGTTCATCCCATCAATATTTGACATTCCGGTCTGAATAAATTCTGATGGTTCTTCTCTTGAATATGGATTAATACCAGAACCTACAAGATCAAACTTTTGTTTTGATACAATCTTTGGACCGTTATCTTTAGGATGTCCAAGTCCATCAAAAACTCTTCCAAGCATTTCATCAGAAACCGATAATGTAGCTGTTTCTCCTAGGAATTTTGTGGAAGTACCAGTAATATTTAGTCCAAGCGTTTGACCAAAAACTTGGACTACAGCTAAGCCTTGTCGAGTATCAAGAACTTGTCCTTGGCGCCTTTCGCCATTTAGTAATTTTATCTCAACCATTTCACCATATGCTGCGTCATCAACTCCTTCAACAAATATTAGCGGCCCAGCAATTTTTGCAAGTGTCTTGTATGAAACTTCTGGCATTAGTTAGGTACCTCTTGCGATAGGTTGTCAATTTGTTGCTTCATTTTAGTTTTGATCTCACTGATTAGCTGTTCCAGTTGTTCTTCTTTTGTCCATTTCATTTTTGATATCATTGATCTTACCTCAAGTTCACTAATCTTCGTAGCAAGTATTCCTTTCTTTATTGTGGCTGCCTCCATTCTACCAAATTCTAAAATGACAGATAACATGTGATGTTGTTTCTTAATTGAGGTATAGGTATCAACTTCATCATATGCACTTTGTTGTAAGTAGTCTTCGCGGATTGAACGAGCAGTATCCAAAACCCCTTTTTCTGGTTCTGGTAGTGCATCATATCCAACCAATTGAACAATTTCTTGCAATTCTGCTTCTCTCTGTAAAATTTCTAATGCTTCTTTTCTATGTTCAATCCAGTCCTTAGAAACATTAGATTTGTACCAATCTGCCATATCATCAATATACAGAGAATAACTAGTCAGCCAGTTGATAGAGGGAAAATGCCTTCGTGATGCTAAACTTGCGTCTAGTCCCCAGAACACACGTGTTACCCTCAATGTGTTTTGTGAAACTGGTTCGGAAAAGTCTCCACCGGGTGGAGAAACTGCACCAACTATAGAGAGAGATCCTTGACGCTCTTCTGGGGAAATAACAATACATTTTCCTCCCCTTTCGTAAAATTCTGCAAGCCTTCTGCCAAGGTATGCAGGATATCCCTCCTCACCAGGCATCTCTTCTAATCTTCCAGATATTTCTCTTAGCGCTTCGGCCCATCTGGAAGTACTGTCTGCCATAAGTGCTACCCCATATCCCATATCACGATAATATTCACCCATTGTAATTCCAGTATAGATACTTGCTTCACGTGCAGCTACTGGCATATTCGAAGTATTAGCAACTAGGATAGTGCGTTCCATAAGAGGTCGTTTTGATTTTGGATCTTCTAATTTTGGAAATGAAGTGAGAACCTCACACATTTCATTTCCTCTTTCTCCACACCCAACGTACACTATTACCTCACTGTCGGCCCACTTGGCAAGTTGTTGTTGGGTTACTGTTTTCCCACTTCCGAATGGACCAGGGATTGCAGCTGTTCCTCCTTTGGCAATTGGGAAAAATGTATCCAGAACACGTTGGCCTGTAATCAAAGGCTCTTCTGGAGGTAGCTTTCTAAGAACAGGTCTGGGAGTTCGAACCGTCCACCAGCTTGACAACCCAATATCAATTGTTTTACTATCTTTTACAGTAGCTACATTATCGTTAACGGTATATTGTCCTTCAGAAATGTCTACAAGTTTACCAGAAACATTATGTGGAATCATAATTTTGTGTTTGATCAGTGGGGTTTCCTGAACCTCTCCAATGATTTCACCAGGTGCAACTTCGTCACCTTTTTTCTTAACTGGTACAAAATCCCATTTTTTCTTTTGATCTAGTGCAGGAATAATTTTTCCTCTGCTGATAAAGTCTCCGCTTTCTTTTCTTAAAATATCCAAAGGTCTTTGAATGCCATCATAAATTGATGTTAGTAGTCCAGGTCCAAGCTGCATAGAAAGTGGTTTGTTTGTGTTTACTATTTTTTCTCCAGGCCTTAGACCTGTAGTATCTTCGTAAACTTGAATCTGTGCAGTATTTCCTTCTAGGCGAATGATCTCACCTACAAGACCCATTTCACCTATACGGACAACATCAAACATCTGTGCTCCTCCAATACCTTTAGCTACTACAACAGGACCAGAAATTCTTGTAACTATAGCGTCTACCATACTATCAACTTACCTCAATATTTATTCCAAGTACACGTTTTGCCAAAGAGGCAATTGATTCTTCAGCTTTGTCAGTGGTATCGTTTTGAGATGGCATAAATAATATTAATGGCTCAATTGATTCCTCAATCTCTGACAAAAATTTTGAGGGAAGTTTAGCTCGTACTGAATTACTTGCGATAATCAAACCATATTCATTAGATGAATAGAGTTTTTGAATTTTTTTGCTTGCGTCTTCATCATCAACAATAAAGGTATCATCTATTCCAATTAGACGATAGCCTATGACAAGCTCACGGTCACCTAAAATGGCCAGTTTGCCAGTTGTACCGGTTTTTTGTTTTGACATTTGTTCACTCAAATCAGTAATGTCTTCCTAATCTTATCTATTGAGAGGTTGTATCGTTTTCCATAAGTGATTCTTTTAAGATTGTCATGCTCATTTTCTGCATTAAATATAAAATAAAAAATAGTTCCAATAGAAAGTGCAATATTTTTCAATTTCTTCACATATGTGGTGTTGATTAACTGTGTAATGGATATTTCAAAATCAATCAAGCTTTTTGAAGTCTTGTAAAGTTCCAGCGCCTCAGTAAGTTTGAATCTAGAATCTATTTTTCCTATAATTTCTGCAACATCTTTTACTTCATATATATCAAGTAATTCCTTTGAGGAAATTCGTCCACCTTCAACAAGATGTCTAGCTACCATTTCTTTTTCGATGCCAGATTCTTTAGCCTTCATAAGGTTTAGAACATTTTTCTTATCTATCTCGGCACGAATCAATTCTCTGATAGATCCTTCGTCACCCTGAAAGAATTTTAATGACTCTAGTAACTTTTGATAGTAGGATTCGTGCAAGGCAGACATCATTGGTCCCAGATCACCAGTCTTTTGGAATTCATCTAGGTGTTTCATCAATTCTACACCATAGCCATACTTTGCAAGTTTATTTACGACACCTTCAACTCCTGATTCAGAAAGAATGATCTTAATATCATCATGTGGAATGTTGCCAGCTGCAATTCCTGCCGGTACATTACGACTAGAGACCAACATTGATTCGGTTTCTGTGATTGCGCGTCCCATCATTTTAGAAGAAAGAATTAGTTCAATATTGTAAAGATCCCACTTGGATAAATAAGCCCTAACCGCATTTTTACCATTAAATGGTGCTGCTTCTAAAATAATTTTATTAATCTCAACTAGGTGACGGTTAAGTACTACTTCTAAAAGCGCTGGGCCTTGATAGACTGAAGCAGTTTTTTTAATCTCTTCACCGTACCATGTTGATTCTAAAAGCTTAATCATTTCGCTTACATCGTTCGCTTTTAGTAGAGTCTCCAAAAAATCTGGTTTAAGAAAATTTATTGATATTGATTGTAACCTACCAAAAGAAGATGAATATGGAGATGTTCCCATTACATTATCTTCTCCAAAATAGCATTCTTTATCTCATCTTCATGGGTGCGTAGTAATTCCTCAAATGTTAGATCCATCTCCTTTTTACCATCGTTATTTTCTGCAATTATACCACCCAAGGTTTGAATTGAAGAACCAATATCAATGTCATCACTGGTAAAAACAGCTTTATCATCTTCACGACAATGGACTAGTATCTTTTTACCCAATTGTTTTTTTGAAGTTTCAACCATTTTCTGTAATATTTTTTTATATTCTAAAGTCTTGGTATAGGTACTAAGATCTTGGTTTATAACATTTAACGTAGAACCTAGATTTTTATTTATTGCATCAAACAAGATCTTCTTTGCTTCTAGTTTGCCAGCTTCAACTATTCTAGATGCCGCTCTCTCAGATTTTATTTTTGCTTCCGTTGAATAATGTTCTTGTAACTCCTTAATGGCTGTGTTTTTTTTTATTTCAGTTGCTGATTTTTTATCGGCTAATTCTTTGTCAAGACTTTCTACGTCTTTTTTTTTTCTGTTTTCTATTTCATGTAGGAAAGTATCTATGCTCAATGTACCTCTCCTTAGAGTATATCAAGTAATAGAATAATTCCTAGAACGAATCCAATAATCCAAAGGGTCTCCGGTATTACGAAGAAAAATAGTACCTGCCCAAACTTCTCTGGTTTCTCTGCTATTATGCCCATACCAGCTGCACCTATTCCTTGTTGTGCACTTCCAGTACCTATCAATCCACCAGCTATTGCAATGGCTGCTGCTAGAGCCAAAATAGGCTTTGCTAAGCTTGAAGTAACTGGAGAGTCATTTTGTGCAAATGCTTGAGGAAAAATGAATATTAAACCTAGAATAGCAACCCCACCAATAATGTTGGAATAAGAAAATATTTTTCTTTTAGAAGTCACTACGATATTCTTTTCTTCATACTATATTAATTATTTCATTGATTTAAAAGTTAATTATGCCAAACGACAAAAAAACATCAGGCAAAATTATTCTAAAACTAGATCCATATTGTTCAACATTACAAGGACCACCTTTTCTGAATTAATTTTATGCCCATTACTATTCCTATTAAATTTAATTTTAAATAAAAAATTCTAAATAATAGGCACCTGAACAATCTGCAAATATGCCTTATGGTTATGATAAAACTCGAATGGAAAGAAGGTGTCAAAAATGTAAAAAACTACTTTATGTTTATGAAGTAGGTCAGTATTGTATTGAATGTTATAGGAAACTAGGAAAATGATAACTTAGTGATATTGTTCTTGGCAGATTACAAAGTGGGTCGAAAATTAGCCCAAAATGGGTACAATGTCCCACCAGACCCGCTTTATTTTATCAGAAGTTTGACTTTTTTTGAGAGCTTTTCAAATGTAGTCTTTACTTGGTTTTCTCGTTTGGTTGTACCTTCCCTGTACATCTTTATCTTTTTCATACGATCTCCAATCATTCTTTTTTGTTCTAAAATTCCTGAAGATCCCTGAGAAGTTCTATCCCTTAGAGATGAATCTATTGTTGTAGAATTGATTAATTTTAATAGAAATTTAGAATCAACGTTAGTTCCTTTAACTGATGTTTTTACCTCGAAGGGAGTAATTTTAGATAATGGTTTTTTTGAAATGCTTGCAATTTGAACTAGTTGTCCTATTACCTTGTGAGCGGTTCTAAATGGAATTCCTTTTTGAACTAGTTTTTCTGCCAAATCTAATGCAATCAGATAGCTGCTTTCTGTAGATTTTTTCATTTTTTCTTTATTGACAGTAATTGTCATGAGCATTAGTTTTATGATTAACAGTGCATTAATAGAAATTTTTGATGTTGACCAAATGGACGATTTGATTTGTTGCAAATCTCGATTATATCCTGATGGCAGACCCTTTATTGTAGATAGAATTGATGTAAGGTTCCCAATTACTTGAGCTGTCTTACCTCTAGTAAGCTCCAGAATATCTGGATTTTTCTTTTGTGGCATTACGCTTGAAGGAGATGTAAACTCATCTGAAAGCTCAATGAATGAAAATTCTGATGTGGACCATATGGTAAAATCTTCAGAAATCCTACTCAAGTTTGTCATAAGAATTGCCACATCTGCAACATATTCGGCAACAAAATCTCTTGTACTAGTTGCATCTATGGAGTTTTCAACTACTCCATGAAAACCAAGCATCTTTGCAGTACTTTGTCTGTCAATAGGAATGCTAGTTCCTCCAATGGGGCCGGCTCCTAGGGGATTTTCATTGACTCTTCCATAAGTAACGTAAAGTCGGTCTATGTCCCTAAAAAGAGCATCAGCGTAAGCTAAGAGATAGTGAGAAAAGACACCTACTTGGGCCTGTTGTAAATGAGTATAAAGCGGCATTACGGTTTTTTGATGTGCTTGTGCCAATGAAACAAGTGCTTCAATGGTATCAAGTAAACATTGACATAAGATATTGATGTCGTCTCGAATCTTCATGCGAATATCAAGTGAGACCTGATCATTTCGTGAACGGGCAGTATGCATCTTTCCTCCACTTACAAGTCCTGCACTTTTGATCACAAGAGATTCAATAAGTTCGTGAATATCTTCAAAATTAGATTTTTTTTCAAATTTTTCTTTTTTTAATTTTTCAAGGGCGTAAAGAATTTTACTTACTTCGGTTTTTGTTATTATTTTATTTTCGTAAAGCATTATGCTATGTGCTTGACTACCAACTATATCATAGAAAATAATTTCAGCATCATCAGAAATTGATGAAACATAACTAAGAGTTATTTCATCCAAGTTTTTACCCATTCGTGAACGATACATCATCATAGGATTTAGAATGGTTATATATAGAATAGACGTTTTTTTATGCTCATGGCTCAAGACGTTAAACAACTGCGAGTAAAAATTTTTGACGAGTTATCAAAAATCGTAGATCCTGAAATTAACACAACAATTACTGACCTTGAATTAGTTGATGAAGTCGATATCAATAATTCACATGTTAGAGTTGATTTACATCTTACAAGTCCTTTCTGCCCTGCTGTATTTGGTTTTAAAATATGTCAAGATGTTCACGATAATCTTTTGAAAATCGATGGTATTGATGATGTAAAAGTAAATGTTTCAAACCACTTTATGGCAGAGCAAATTAACAACCAGGTAAATAATAGCCCAAATCCAAAAAAACCTAGCGGCTAGTCTCGAAAACCTAGTAGATATCCTCGAAGTAATTGAATCCCCATTGCAGGATCAACTCCTTTTGGACATACTTGACTACAAGAACCAGCAAAATGGCATCTAAATATTCCGTGTGAATCATCGATGATTTTAAGACGGTCGTCTTTTCCTTTGTCTCGATTATCTGCAACATATCTATATGCCTGAGCTAAAGCTTGTGGCCCAATGAATAAGGAATCTGTAGCCATGGTAGGACATGCTGAATTGCATAAACCACACTTTATGCAGCTTGAAAACTGGATGTATTTTTCTACATCTTCTGGAGTTTGTAAGAATTCTTTAGTTCCAGGATTTATTTCTGATACTTCATTTATAATGTATGGTTTTATTTTCTTGTGAGTTGAAAACATTCGTTCAAAACTTACTGCTAAATCTCGAATTATTGGAAAGTTGTTCATTGGTTCAATCGTAATCACGTCAGAGTTTAGATCACTTATTTTGGTAAAGCATGCCAATGCAGGTCTACCATTAATTTTCATTCCACAAGAACCACAAGAAGCTTGTCTACATGAATAACGTACAGCAACGGAATGATCCAAATGTTTTTTCACCTCCAGTATGGCATCTAAAACTGTAGTCCATCTTTGATATGGAATTTTAAATTCATCAAATTTTGATTCGTTATTTATTTTGGGATTATAACGAGATATTCGAAGTGTAATAGTTTTTGTTGGTGAAACCATTACTCCAGATTCTTCTTTAGAAATTTGTAAACCTTCAGATGTCATCTTAGACCATTCCCATACTTGTCATTAATATCGTTCTTGAACCATATAGGATAATTAACGCCATTGCAGCTATACAGCCATAAGTCACAGATTTTTCAAAAGTAGGCCCCTGTTTAAGTTCTAGAAGAATTACTCTTAGACCATTAAAGCCATGAATTGAAAGTAAAATCAAGATTATTTCCAACATTCCAGCATATGGTAAGAATTCATAATTTGCAATTACACTTTCGTATTGGAGGGATTCTGAAAACCCTTGAGTAAGTCTAAACAAAATATGGACAGCCACTAGTGCCACAGAAGCTAGAGCAGTTCCATAATGAATTTTCATAATTACGCTTTCTCTCATTTTATTCACCAAACATTACTGCAAGACCATACATCATTGCAAGTGCTGCAAGAACAATTGAAGAGTAAATTGCAATTTTATGTCTAGCATTTTGAGATTGTGGAGCATATGGATAGTCTGGTCTTGCTGGTTTTCCAACTCCAATACCTCCATGGCCAAGCATTACGCGTATACCATTAACAGTATGAAAAACACTCATTCCAATTACAATTGCTAGAATAATGTGACCCTCTGGGGTTTGTGTAATTGCTAAAAATTCTTGCCATCCTACTTTTCCTCGTAAGATGTTGCTTGTTTCGTAAATGTGTGCTACAAAATATGCAAGTAACCCCAGTCCAGTTAATCTCATTAACAAATAAGCAAATCTTTCAATTCCATATCTGGTGGGATTTATCATTCCCTTAATGCCTTCTTTGTTTTCATCAACTTTGGCCATCTAGTATTTCCTCTCCACTGGTTTGTAATTTGTAATTGTAACCGGATGTTTTTTCATAATTGGTTCTTTAGGATCATAATAAGCAAGAGTATGATGTAAGAAATTAGTATCATCTCTTTTGGGATAATCTGTTCTTGCATGACCACCTCGAGATTCTTTTCTATGGATAGCACCAAGAAGGACAACTTCCGCAACCCTAAACATAGAATCGAGCTCCATTACATTTGTAAAGTTTGTGTTGTATTCCTTTGCATGATCATCAACATGTTTCCAAGTTTTACTTTTTAATTCTCGTATTTTCTTTAATCCAACCACCATATCAGATTCATTTCTGTAGACATAGGCTTTATCGTTTAATGTATCTGTCAATTCTTGTCTAACTTCGTAGGGATTTACATCACCATTTCCTCGAAATATTCCATCATAGATTCTCTTTTCTTCTGCTTCTACGAGATAATATGGAAAAGGTGTCATATGCTGTTTGTTTAAGATATAATCTACAGCAAGCTCACCTGTAATTCTTCCCCATACAATGCATTCAGATGTAGAATTTGCTCCAAGTCTATTTGCTCCATGTACACTATTACAGGCAGCTTCACCTGAAGCCCAGACTCCCTCAAGTTCTGTAGCACCGTCGATGTTAGTATGAATTCCGCCCATCATATAATGTGCTACTGGCCTCACATCCAAGGGTTCTTGGGCAGGATCAATACCTGAAAACTTGATTGAAATCTCTCTAATAGCGCCTAATTTCTCTTTGATAAGAGAATCACCCAAATGTCTAAGATCTAATTTCATACACTTTACGCCAGTTTCGTTATCAAAACCACGACCTTCATTAATCTCAGTCATCATTGCTCTGGAAACAATATCACGGGGTGCCAGCTCCATTTTACCTGCAGCATATTTTTTCATAAATCTCTCCCCAGCACTGTTTAGAAGATAACCGCCTTCACCACGAGCTCCTTCTGTAATTAAAATTCCAGAGGGCAAGATTCCAGTTGGATGAAACTGTACAAACTCCATATCCTTAAGAGCCATACCTGCTCGATATGCCATATCTATCCCATCAGGAGTTGATGAAAGAGCATAAGTTGTAAAGCTGTAAATTCTTCCAGCGCCTCCTGCAGCTATTATCAAAGCCTTTGCTTTGATAGTATAAAATGTTCCACTAGAAAGTTCAATTGCAGTAATTCCCAAAAATCGTTGTCCATCGTGAATAATTGACGTAGCAAACCATTCATTTAGAAATTCAATATTATCAAATTTTTGGCATGTATCATATAGTGTTTGCATTTCAAAAAATCCTACTTTGTCTGATGCATATGTTGCTCGAGGATAGCTATAACCTCCAAAGTTTCGTTGTCCAAGTCGTCCATCTTCTCTTCTTGACCAAGGCATTCCCCAATGTTCGAGCTGATAGATCTCATGAGGTATTTCGCGACAAAGTCTTTCTGCCACATCTTGATCAGCTAAAAAGTCACTACCTTTTATTGTGTCGTATATGTGTGACTCGATTGTATCACCTTCGTCTTCAAATAGAACAGCTGCTGTACCACCTTCTGCGGAAACAGAGTGCGAACGCATTACTTGAACTTTGGAAATTACTGCGATCTTAATTTTTGTACTTTTTTTTGCTGCAGCAATTGCAGCTCTTAGACCAGCAAGTCCAGAACCAACAATAAGCAAGTCATATTCAATAGAATCAACCATTTACAGTCAAATAAGCTCTAAAGTTCGGTTAAATATGTATTCTACAAGATCGGCTTGGAATAAAATAATTAGAATTATTAATATATATCACTAGTGATATCACTAGTGATGATTTCCGAGTGGTTTCAAAGAGTTGGAAGCTCAATTCCAAGAGGTTTTTCGAGATATTTTATTTTAGAATTATTAAAAAAGACACCGCATACTGGAAAAGAGATCATCGATGCAGGCGTAAAACAAAGTCAAGGTATTTGGAAGCCTTCCCCAGGATTGATTTATCCTCTTCTTGGCAGGTTATTAGATGAAGGATTGATTGAGGAGACTAAATCTGGAAAATATCAAATTACTCGCAAAGGCAAATCTACTGCAGATGATCTAGATTCGGTAAACGATATTGTAAAAAAGCAACTAGATGTCCTGTTTAGAATAGGCAACGTTGGAAGATTTGTGGCCTTGGATGTTTTAGAAAGAATATCTTCTATGGGAGCATTGTTGAGCTCAAACGTATCTAATATGACAAAGGAAGAAACTACAAAATACAAAAAATTTTTAGAATCTGAGCTTCGAAAGATGGAAAAACAGACAGATAAGAGAAAGGAAAAAGAGATCAAAATCGATTAAATCATAAATAATTCACATAAACTATGTCTTACATTGAATACACTTAGACAATTGCTGAAAGGCAAAAAACCACTAGTTATTCCAGGAGTATTTGATGCGATTAGTGCTAAAATTGCTCAAAAGGCAGGATTTGAGGCAATGTTTCAAACAGGGTATGGAACATCTGCTACACTTTTTGGAATGCCAGATTATGGTTTTGTTGGTTCCACTGAAACTGTAGAAAATGCTCGTCGAATTTGTCGGGCAGTAAATGTACCTGTAATAGTTGATGCAGATACAGGATATGGTAATGCTCTATCAGTATGGAAATTAGTTAGAGAGTTAGAGGCAGCAGGGGCATCAGGGATGTTTCTAGAAGATCAAAGATGGCCAAAAAGATGTGGCCATATGAAAGGAAAAGAAGTAATAAGAAAAGAAGAGTATGCAGAAAAACTACAGGCTGCACTTGACGCAAGGAAAAATAAGGATTTCATAATAGTATCAAGAACAGATGCAAGAGCCACAGAAGGTTTGGACAAAGCAATTGAGCGTGGATTATATTATAGAAAAATTGGTGCAGATGTAATTTTTGTAGAAGCTCCAGAGACAATTGAAGAAATGAAAAAGATCGGTAAATCAATCAAGGGGCCACTTGTTGCCAATATGATTGAAGGTGGAGCTACCCCAATTAGTTCAGCATCTACGTTACAAAAGATGGGATTTAAAATCATATTATATCCATTGTCAGTTCTCTTTGCAAATACATTTGCGTCACTTGAGATTTTAAAAGAGCTTAAAAAATCAGGTACAACTACCAAACTCAACAAAAAACTGGTTAGTTTCGATGAATTCAATGATATTGTTGAATTATCAAAATTTAGAAAATTAGAAAAGAGATATGGTATTTTAAACAAAAAGAAAAAATCCAGGTAAAGAGTTTATTTTCTCTTTACTTCGATTTCGATTGTGGATACGTTTCTTGTTTTACCGTCTTGTGACTCTAATGCTTCAGAGCCTAGTTTGATTTCTCCGATTTGATAACCAGCATTTTCTGTCTTTCTGGAAATGATTTGCGAGACATCTACTGCTCGTCCAATGCTCATTCCTCTTGCCTTAATGCGAACGGATGGTGAGTTTGCCAACTGAATTAGCGTAGAAGTAACATACGCCATTAGTGGTTTCTTACCGATGAATACTGTGTCCCTGCTGACAGGAAACTGTTTGCTTTCTGTGGTCATGCGAGATTGACAGATTTACGATAATTTAAATCTAAGATCTACAAAATGGCTCAAAACATGGATTTAGTGAAAATTTTTACTCTTAAGACCCATTATTGATTGAATATGTCAGATGAGAAAGTTAGTAAGATTTTTGAATCAGGTACAAAGGAAGAAAAAATTTATGCTTTAGAATCTTTTGTAAATACCAATGATCCTCTAACAATAAACAAGATAATTTCTAAATTAGATGACTCTGATATTGAGGTAAGAGGCGAGGCATTTAGTACCCTTGTTCTTAATGAAAATAACATCTCAGATATGTTGATTCAAAATCTAAATTCAGAAAGTAAAAACATCAGAGGGTATGCGGCACTTGTTCTTGCCAATCGTAGAAACTCTGATGCTATTTCAGCAATAACCAATCTTACAAAAGATCAAAGTGGGATGGTACGTGCGTGCGCGTTAGGATCTTTAGGATATCTTAAAGCAAAACAATCCAGTAAAGAGATTCATGAGTGTTTTTCGGATTTGAATTTAGAAGTAAAAAAATGTGCCTTAAAGGCTGCAATTGACATTGGAGATAAAATATCTATCGAAGAAATCAAAGAGTTGTCAATGGAAAATGATCCTGAGATAGAAAAATTGCTAGGTCAAGCAAGAGGGAATTCTTAACATTTAACCGTATGATTCATACTTTACTTCAAAGCTTCCGTCTGCACGTTTATCATGTTGTGTGACAAAGCCTTTTGGTTTCATAAAGTCCATTACTCCGTCAATTGTTCCTTGCCAACCACATACGTAAAAAATTGTATTGTCCTTGGTAATTTTATCACCGATTAGTTCCTCTAATGGAGAAATGCCCCCTTCCTTAGGTCTCAAATATGTCTCAACTCTTCCTGTTTGACCTCCCCAAGATCTGTTAAACCATTCTTGTGGTCTACTGATAGCAGCTCTGTATTTAAAATTCCATTTATCTTTTCCTCTATCAAGGCTATCGCATTCTAAATCAGTAAGTAGGTCCTTGTAACTGAGCTCATCTACATAACTTGCGCCATGAAGAACTATAATTTCTCTTTTGTCTCCTACGGCATGCAGGTGTTGAGCAAAGCTAACAAATGGGGCAAGTCCGGTACCACCACCTATACAGACAATTCTTCTTTCGTCTTTACTTCCATCTGGTAATTTTTCATTTATTGAAAGAGCTGAACCTGTTGGTCTTATCCAACTAATCTCATCACCTACTTTTGCATTGAATAATTGTGTTGTTAAACGACCAGGAATAGGTTTTCGTACCCATCTAATGACAAGTTCGATATACTTTCTGTTTTCAGGATGAGAAGCAATAGAATAGGCTCTTCTAACTATCTTGTTGTCTTCAGTTGGATTTGGCAAACCAATTGTAATGAATTGTCCTGCTTGGTATTCTGGTACAATCCCATCATTTGGAACTAATCTCATAATAACTAAGTCTTCTTTGAGTAACTGAACATAAGTAATTGTAGCTGTGTTATCTACGACCACTCGATAAGTGGAGCCAGTAGTGGTTAAATATCTTCTGTTAAATGTTTAATGGATATTTTCAAACATCCGCTAAACGTTAATAGCCATTTGTAAAAGTCTTAAGCGTTCAGAATTTAGTTCTGAAAACTTGGGCCGGTCGTCTAGACTGGTAGGATACGCCCTTGGCATGGGTGAGATCGAGGGTTCAAATCCCTCCCGGTCCATTTCCTTATTTCTAAAAAAATAATACTAAACACTTCTGCCATACATTGGGGACGTAGGTTAGCTTGGTGGACTGCCAGCCTCGGGTGCTGGATGTCATGGGTTCAAATCCCATCGTCCCCACATTAAATTTGAGTTAATTGAAATAGGACAAATTAATGAGATATTTCAATTGACAGTTTCTATCTATCTTGCACACCTTAATCCAGTTACAAATGCACATGTAGAGATTATCGAAGAATTAAAAAAAGAATCTAATGTTATGGTAATGCCTGTAATATTTCTCAAAAATGACATTGAAATTAACACTGGAAGTTTTCCATTTAAGTTTGAAATCAGAAAGAAAATGCTTGAAGCTGTATTTGGAAGTTCAATCGAAGTTTCGAAAAATTATACATTCAGAGCACCTTATTGCAGATATCTTCCACCGTTATTTTCACCAGCATCTTGGAAATTAAGAAAACAAATTCTAGAAGGCGTTCCAAAAGATTATTTTACATATACAGGTGACAAAGCAGAAGGTATTATGCTCAAAATTTATCGTCTTAATCCAAAAATAGGGTTACGAAAAAGTGTTTCAGCTTCCTCAGTAAAAAATAAGTTATATGACTCAGCTAGAGGAAAAAATACATCGTGGAAAGATGATGTACCATCCAAAGTGGTAGAAATAATAAAACAACATTGGAACGTAGTTGAAAAATATGCAAATGTAAAAGATGAGACTACAAGAATTGCTGGCATGAAGTTTCCTAAAGATGGTTATATGTCCAAATAGATTAATTATAGATAGTTTATCATCATTTTCTGTGAAATTTCCTCTTTCAAAGTTTGTTTGGCTTGATGGCAAATATGTTACATTAGATAAAGCAAAAGTTCCCGTTACAACTCATGCCATTCATTATGGAACGTCGGTTTTTGAAGGAATACGGGCTTACTGGAATTCAAAAAATCTTTTCATATTCAGACTAGAAGATCATTTGAAGAGGTTGAGAAATTCTGGAAAATTTTATTCTATTTCTTTGAATTTTACAAATAGACAGATTGAAAATGCGATTATCAATTTATGTAAAAAAAATAATATGAAAAAAACCTGTTATATTAGACCATTTTATTTTGTTGGAGATTATGGAATTAATCTTCATGTGACTGAAAAAGCCCCAACTAATGTTGCAATCTTTATGTTTCCATTTGGGGATCTATTTAACAAAAAGGGCATAACTGCAGGAGTATCTTCATGGAGAAAATTCAGTGTTTCGTCAACTCCACCTCAGGCAAAAATGGGAGGTAACTACCTAAATTCAATATTGGCTACACAAGAGGCAAAACGAAATGGCTACGATGAAGCAATTTTATTAGATAAGCTAGGAAATGTAAGTGAAGCTCCAGGAGAAAATATTTTCATTATAAAAGATGATGAGATAATCACTCCACCTCTTAGCTCCTCAGCATTAGCCGGAATTACAAGAGATTCAATATTCAAATTAGCCGAAGATAGAGGCTATAAGATAGTGATAAGAGAAATTACAAGAAGTGAATTATACATAGCCGATGAAGTTTTTCTTTCAGGAACTGCTGCAGAAATAATTCCAATAATTAGAATTAATCAAAATATCATAGGAAATGGGAAGATAGGAATCATAACAAGTGAGTTAATATCAGAGTATACAGATGTGGTAATGAATAGAAACAAAAGTTATTCAGAATGGTTAACTCCGGTGTACTAGAATGAAAGTTGCTCAGATTGGAACAGGGGGTTGGGGTAAAAACCACACAAGAATTCTATCGCAGTTAGGAGTACTTAGCGCGGTTTGTGATGTAAACAAAGAAAGGAGTAAAGAATATGCAGAGAAATACTCTGTTAGCAGTTATGATTCTGTTGATGCATTATTAGATTCAGAAAAGTTTGATGCCGCGTTTATTTGTACCCCAACTTCTACTCACTCCCAAATTGCAACTCAACTTATACAAAAAAAGAAAAATGTGTTTATTGAAAAACCTTTAACTTATCATTCTGAAGAAGGTGAGGATCTACTTGAGCTTGCAAAGAAAAATAATGTGTTAATGACCTGTGGATATATTGAGAGATTTAACCCTGCAGTAGGCTTGGTAAAAGATTATGTGAAATCAAAAAAATATGGCGAACTTGTGATGCTTGAATTTCACCGCGAAAATAGAATGCCACTTCACATTAAAGATGTTGGAATCATTTATGACACATCTGTTCATGATATAGACACTGCAATGTGGCTTTTTGATGATGTACCTCAGGTGATTTTTGCAAGAGCTGGTAGCATCAAGCACAAATACGAAGATTTTGCAACCATAATGTTAGGATTTAAGGATAACAAAGTAGCTGTGATTTCCTCAAACTGGATCACACCAACAAGAGTAAGAAACTTTAATGCAGTTTGTACAGAGGGAATAATATCGGCAGATTTTATTTCACAGGGTATAAGAATTGAAACTGATAAGGATACTGAAATTCCTAGGAATGAAAAACAAGAGCCTTTACTATTAGAAATACAAAATTTTCTTGGTGCCATAGAAGGAAAAAATGAGTTAAGAGTAAAACCAGAACAAGCAGTAAATGTTACAAAGATTGCTGAAGCATCACTTTTATCTAGTCAAAAAGGCACACCAATTTATCTCGAGTTACAATGAATAAAAAAATGATGAATATTCTTGCTTGTCCTATTGACAAACATTTTCCACTTGAAATTTTTGAATCTAAGATGAAAGATGATGTTGTAGTTGAGGGTGCATTATATTGTACTGATTGTTCTAGGTTTTATCCAATAATTGAAGAAATTCCAATAATGCTTCCTGATGAATTAAGAAATAAAAAACAAGATATAGATTTTCTGAACAACAATCAAGAAAAATTACCTGAAAAAATAATTAAACAAGCTTCTCCATGGCATTTATGAGACAGTATGGTTACTAATTTTATTTCCAATAAAGCAAAAATTGGAAAAAATGTAAAGATATGGCATTTTACATATATTGGTGATGATACCGAAATTGGAGATAATGTAAAAATTGGTTCGCTTGTTCATATTGATTACAATGTAAAGATTGGTGATAACTCTATGATAGAAGGAGCAGTTTACATTCCACCACTATCACGAATAGGTAAAAATGTATTCATTGGTCCTGCAGCTGCTCTTACAAATGACCCTTATCCTCCCAGCGGAAAAATGATTGGAGTGACTATTGAGGATGGAGCAATTATTGGATCTCGCGCTGTCATAAAAGCTGGGGTCACTGTAGGTAAAAACAGTGTAGTTGCGATGGGAGCTGTAGTTACAAAAAATGTTCGTGCCAACACAGTTGTAATAGGTGTTCCAGCTAAAGAAAAATACTCTAGAGATGAATATGACAAAAAACAAAAACAGTGGATTGATAGCTAAACCTTAAGTTGAGAACGGAATATCCAATTCTTAACCTTTGATAAAATAAAAATCCATGTTATTACCAATCCAACTGATACTATAGCCTTTATTCCAGAAGAAATAATTAAATCAAATTCACCATATCCAGATATTTCAATAGGTGCTAGAATGAGTACAGATATTTCTCCTCCGATGATAATTAAAATCCACATGGCAAAAATAAATACAAAAAGCGATGAACCACTCAAAGTGAAATCTCCATCATAAATGCAGTAATTATTGCCAAAATACCTGAAAAAATTGAGAGTCTAAAAATAACATAAGCTATCTCTTTTTCGGTTAGTGGCCTACCGCCAGCAAGAATTAATCTTACTAGAGTAACACTTGCATCTTTATCTGAGGATGCTTTAAGTTTAAAATCTTCAGTTAATGAAACTGGTTTTGCTTTAATTTCTCTATGTTCAACTACTCGTTTCATGCTTGAGAGAAATAAGAAAGAGTTGATAATTGCAGGACCAAGTGCAACTGCTGCAACGACTTCTACTTGACCTACTATTGCTATGGTACCGTACATTGCACCAAGAGTAAGAGCACCTGAATCTCCTGGAAAAATTTTACTTGGGAATTTATGATATTTGTAAAAAGCAAATGATACAAAAACTAGTATAAGACTTGCTATGGCGATTTCATAATTCTGTAAAATGATTAGTGAAATTGTAAGTGCAGAACCAGCAATTACCATAAAACCACTTGCAACACCATTTAAAACATCAATTGAATTGATAGTATTACCAGTAATTGAGATCATGATGACAACAACTCCAATGTAAAGAAGAGGAATCTTAACATCTCCAAATAAAGGAAAGGAAAGATTTGAATCATATGCACCGAGTAAGAGTATCGGGATCGCCGTTGCAGCTAGCGCTAATGGTTTGAACCATCCTCCCATGACTTTTTTGTCATCAACTAGTCCTACGAAAAAGGCTAAAGTAGTAGTGATTAGAATTGCAATTATTTCTATTTTAGGAAAAAAAGCATACAGTACAATTCCAGAAATCAATATTCCTACTATAAGGGATGGTCCACCTGGCCTAGCAACCATTGCACCTCCTTTTCGATGATAATCTTTAACAACACTATTTCGTTTTTCTAGTGCTTTGATCAAAAAAGGTGTTATTACAAATACGGAGAAAAATGCAATAGATGAGACGATTATGGCTACTAAGATTTGTTGCTGCAATTATCTACTTTTTCCTAATTGAGACTTGATGTTATCTGCAAGTGTCGAACCAATTTTATCAATTCCTGCTAATTTGTTAACTGGAATTTTTGAGAGATCTTCAAGGGTTTTAATCTCGTTATTATACAATTTTCGGGCACGAATTCTACCTATTCCTTTGATTTTTACAAGATCTATCAGTTCCTCTCGGATCCCATAGATTATTCTTTTTCTTAGAATATCTAATTCGTCAAGGAGATCGGCACAATTTGCTTGTTTTGCCAATTCACGGAGGCAGTATGTTAACCATTCTGCAGTTTGTATCATTCTATGCATATCCCCAGATTCAATTTTTAGATTATCGGAAAGTGAAATTTCTGATGATTCTGTAATCCATGATTGTAAAGCCATTAAACTTCGTGAACAATCATATTCTGAAATTGGTTTGATTAGTTCGGAGGAATAATTCTCAAGCATAACACCAAGACTTTCATGGTCTTTGATTCGCAATGAAAACTTTGGGAAAAATTCCTCACAATTAGTAATCAAATGTAAGAATCCGAATGTATGTTTTCTTCCATTTGTAACAAGTTCAAGTGCATCTCTGAAATAAGTTGCAGTTATTGGATCAATGTATAGCTTGGAAACTTTTTTACCAAAATCTGTTGCGACAAATCTTTCTCCTTTTTTTATGATAAATTTTTCAGTTAAAAGAAATTTTGATGCAATGTCAATTCCAAACTTTATTGTGGACTTGCTTGATTGTAATCCTCCCAATGTTTTTAAAAAGAAATCTAAGATCTCATCTTTTTTTATTCCTGGACTAGTAACAATTAGACTTAGTACATGAATTCTGAGTGGCTTGTCGTCGGTTATCTTTGATACAATTGGTTCAGGTTCACCATTAACATAATAATCAATTAATTCTGAACTATTGTAATTTCCAACAATTATTGCTTCCCCATAATCATCATATTGAGGCCTCCCAGCTCTTCCACAAAGTTGTTTGTATTCTAATATGCTTATTGGTCGGTTAGCCCCTACACGTGAGTTATATCTACTTACGCTGGAAATAATAACTCTTCTTGCTGGAAGATTAACTCCAGCTGCTAGTGTAGGTGTTGCAGCAAGAAGTTTAATTTTGCCACTTCTAAATTCGGTTTCTACTGTCTGTCTACAATTCGGATTAAGACCTGCATGATGAAAAGCCACTCCTTTTTTTACTAATGTTGCAAGTGTTTTTACTAGTTCAGTGTGTTCGTTATGTTCAAGGATTTTTTTTGATATTTTTTCAAGTTCTTCTATTTCTGATTGCTGAAGAGAGTTTAAGATAGCATCTGCTGCCTTTATGGCAAGTGATGATGATCTAGTTCTAGTTTCAGCAAAAAGTAATGATTGGCCTCCATCCTTTACTGATTCGACTCCTAAATCAACAGATTTACCTCTAATGCTTGTTTCAACCTCAAATTCTCTGCCATCGTTCATTATCACAGAACCTCCATCATAAACTCCTTCATAGAGTGGAACGGGTCTCCATTTACTTTCTACGGTTTTACAGTCTAGCCATTCCGATAGTTCGTCTACATTTGTTATTGTAGCGCTAAGTGCTAAAATCTGTGGTTTGCTTTCAAGTAGCTTTAATTTGGTTAAAACAACTTCCAAAGTTTGACCTCTGTCTTCATCACCAATGAGATGAATTTCATCTGCAATTACTAGTCCAATATCTTCAATCCATTCAGGGCTATGACGAATTATTGAGTCCATTTTTTCATTTGTTAAAATGAGAACATCGCTATTTTCTAATCCTTTGTCGAGAGATTCAAAATCTCCTGTAGAAATTTGTACTTTGATCTTTTTTCCAAAATCTAATGATTCAAACTTTTTAAACTCTGAAAATTTTTCTGCGGCCAAAGCTCGAAGGGGGCTAAGATAAATTACTTTTCCATTATTTTTTGAAAGATAGTTTATCATAGCAAGAATTGCAATCAGTGTTTTGCCGCTAGCTGTTGGGGCAGAAACTAGAATATTTTCTCCATCTAATAATCCTGCAGTTATGCTATCTTGCTGTGGAGGATAAAGTTCAGAATAGCCTTCGTTTTTTAGAAAATCAATTGCTGATTTAGAGAGTTTTAATTCAGATATATTCATACTCGGTTATAATGACCGGGTTTTGATTCATAAATAGATGCCTCGCGGAGCATTCTTCTAAGGTAGTTTCTAGCCTCCTCCTCTGTGAATTTGCCTGATTTTACGAGTTCTTTAATGAATAATCTCTCTTCTACTGCCATCTTGTTGTCACCCTCTAGAGACTTTAGAACATCCATGAAGAGCTGCATCTTTGAGACTTCACTGTGAGCTCTTCCTTGAAGGACTCCAAGATCCACTTTGCCTGTATTTACATCAACGCCAGCATCTCGAAGCATACTCTCAATTAAGAATATTGCCCGTTCTGCATCTTCAGCTTCTACTTGATCTTTCATTAAAAGACGAGCTCTTGCAGTTGCAAGTCTGATTAGACCTTCCAATTGTCTTGGGGTCACAGTAATCATTTCTTCAGACTCTACATTTCGCATTTTCATATAATAGGCTAAGATCTTATCCTCAGCCTCTTTAGTAAGTACTGGATTAATTCTCTTAGAGTATGACAAGTATTTTGTAAGAATATCTGAATCAATTAGAGAACGTGTATCGTTTCCACCAGGGGTATACAAATTAATGATATGTTTTGCAATTCTAGAGTCTTTTTCC
>Ga0334722_10001727_pt1 | contig 26333 bp, 28 predicted proteins | sample C3_bottom_MG_FD_207210 | JGI IMG/M metagenome (GOLD analysis project Ga0334722, IMG submission 207210) | Sediment microbial communities from Yellowstone Lake, YNP, Wyoming, USA - C3_bottom | ecosystem: Environmental > Aquatic > Freshwater > Lake > Sediment | place: USA: Wyoming | collected... | reverse complement strand
GTCGTGCCTTGAACCAGCACGACCTTATACGCGTGTTCGGCGCCTTTTCCCAAGAGCTGACCAAGCACATGCTTTCCGTGATTGGCCATCTCGGTCTGAAGGATCTTCCATTCCCCAGCAGGCCGCCCATCAAATAGGGTTCCCACCTGGAACTCAGGGGGAAGACTCTCCGGCGGATCATCGTCAAAGGTCCACACCCGGGTAGCGCTATCAAGCGAGAACCCAACCACCGGGACAGCCATCGCTACGGCGAGAAGCAGTAGCATGCGCAGGTGAATCGTCTTCAACATTTTTGTACGTTCACAGGGTGAGATCACGTGCTTTAGGGCCTGATCAACGTGGATAAGTTACCGGGTTCGACTGGCACATGGTCAACCGGGAGTGGACATTGAATCACGCTGATGATCATGCGGCGGCCCAGGCTCGTATTGATGTACCCATGGGGGGTGTTCATCTGGACCAACAGGGTCTCTCCAGCTTTGATGGACTGTTGCTCTGTGCCAACGACAACAATCCCTTCACCCTCCAAACAAAACACGACTTCATCAGAGACCGGATGGCGGTGCAGGCTATTCTGCTGTCCTGGCTCAAAGCAGTAAATGTTGCAATGGAGCTTATCCGTTTGCCAGATCCGTTTCCGAATGAAACTGTGCTCTGAGAATGTCTTCAGGCTTTCGAAAGTTTTCTTTTCCATCGGATGAGATTCCTTCTCCTTATCGCCAGGTGACTTCTTCCCAACAGAGATGGACAAAGGTTTCAAATGGGGGAAAGTTGTTGGTGTTTTGTTCCTTCGACCGGACCCAGAGATCAATTTCCATCGCGGCCGGATCGGTTTCCCCTCCAGGCAGAGTCCGCTTCACGGGATAGTGAACCTCATGGGTTTTTGGATCGCGGGATCGTTCCATTACCATGAAATGGGCATCGTAATCGTTGTAGAGCGCCTGATCGTTCTTGTGCATCGTGGCCCTGCCCCAGCCACCGAGATACAGCCACGTTTTTGGATACAGCGGATCGCCGTTTCCGGAGTCACCATGTTCATAGATCCTAGTCGCAATACCTCCATCTTGGAACGGAGCTTTCGCGGCAAAGCGATCAAAGACGATTCGATAGCGATCGGAGCCCTCGACAAATTCAGCGATGACCTGGCCACTGTTCGTGAGTTCGTTCACCTCGATGTCGATGGAGCCCTGCACCGCTATCAGGTGTTTGCCGGCATAGTCGAGGTGGTCCCACGGTGTCTGATCGTTCACGCTTCCGATCAGAGTGGTTCTCTGTCCGGAAAGGTGGAATTGTCCACTGTAGTACGGATGTTCAGTGGGCTGAAAGATCCTGGTTCCTTCGTTTTCTTTTGGCGTGCCGAACTGCCCCGCAATAGCAGCAGGCACGAACATCAGTGCCATGGCCACCACTGTTGAGGCAACGAACGGTGAAACCGTACTGTGTTGAGTTGCCATGGCAATCCCCTTTTGTTCGAGAATCTACTGGCGCGCGGTTCCCCAGCGGCGATGGAGAAACTGTTCGATCGGCGCAAACAGCGTTTTGTCTACGGCCAGACCGATCACTACGATGACCAACATCACGCCGATAACTTGGTCCATCGCATTCAGCTCGCGGCCATAGTGTAGCAAATGTCCGAGCCCGAATCCGGTGAGAATCGTTACATAGATTTCCGCTGCCATCAGAGATCGCCAGGCAAAGGCCCAACTTTGTTTCATGCCGCTCAAAAGAAATGGAAGTGCCGCCGGCAAGACGACATGTGTCCACGTGTGCAATCCGGTCGAACCCATGCTGCGGGCTGCGCGTGCATAAATGGGTGGAATGGTCCGCACACCGTTGTCGGTCGCAATGATCAGCGACCAGAGGGTTCCCATCACGACGACAAACAGCAGGGCGGCTTCCGTTTGACCGAACCAGAGCAGGGCCAGCGGCACTCAACAGACGCTGGTGAGAGTTTGCAGTCCTAATGCGAGGACGCCGATTGTGTCCTGGCACCAGCGGGATGAGGCGGTGAGTAGGCCTAACGGAAGGCCCACGAGAATTCCTAACCCGTATCCGATGATCAGCCTTCGAACCGTGACCTGCGTGGCTTCCAAGAGAGTGCCGTCTTCCACCGCGGACTTCACATAGTCGGCCACATTAATGGGCGATGGGAGCAGGATGGGGGACCAGATGTGTGCTTGGACGGCGAAATACCACGCGGCAACGAGGAGTACAAAGAACAATGCTGCGGCCAGCCACCGCGCGATCACCCCGCCACCCCGGTCTGCACATAGCATTTCAGGACACGGGTGATTTCGGTCGAGTAGCGAGCCAGGTCCACACTGTTGATGTCGCGTGGCCGAGGCAGCGGAATTGCGAATTCCTCGCGAATCCGTCCAGGGTTTGGCGAGAACAAAATGACGCGGTCACCCAAGCAGACGGCTTCACGCACGTTGTGAGTGACGAAGACGATGGTCTTACGATGCTGGCTCCAGATTCGTTGGATGTCCCCGTACAGTTGTTCGCGTGTCAGGGCGTCGAGCGCGCCGAAGGGTTCATCCATCAGGAGGACGCTGGGGTTTGGCGCCAGGGCCCGAGCCAAGGCCACGCGTTGTTTTATGCCGCCGGACAATTCATGGACATTGGAATGCATGAACTTCTTGAGGCCGACGAGTTCAAGAAAATACTCGGCCTTCTCCCGGCGTTCCGCCGCGCTCAGCCCATTGCTGAGCTTCAAGCCAAAGAGCACGTTGCCCAGGACGGTCAGCCATGGAAACAGCGCTGCTTCCTGAAACATGACGAGGCGGTGTGGCCCTGGTCCAACGATGGTTTTTCCATCGGCCTGGACCAGGCCGCGATCGGGTCGCTCCAATCCGGCAATGACATTGAGCAACGTCGATTTACCGCAGCCGCTGGGGCCGACGAGACAGACGAACTCTCCTTCAGCGATGCGGAGCGTCACATCGTCAAGCGCGTGGACTGTCAGCGTGCTGGTTCGAAACCATTTCGAGACATGTTCGAGAACGAGCTTAGAGGGAACGGTTTTAGCCGGATTGACTTCAGTCGCGGTCATCTCAGTTCAGCCTTTCGATGAGCCGTGACAAGTCGGGTGTTTTGCGCAGGAATCCTGCCCGCTGGGCATTAGAGATGAAATGCTGATACTCATCCGGGGAAACGTCTATGGTCAGCACGATGCGTTTCCATGCTTGGGCAATCAAGTCCGCCGACACCTCGGCTCGTGTCTCGGCGGCCAATTCCTGCCGGACCATCTGCCTGGCCTCATCAGAATGCGCGAGAATCCATTCGGTGAGTTCACGGTGGGCTTGCGCAAACTTCCTGGCTAGCTCCCGCTTGGTGTTGACAAACTTCACGCTCGACACCAGGACGGTAATGCTCTCGCGCGACTGTTCGACCAGCACCTTGCCTCCAGCTTCGCGTTCCAGGCGTGAGACCCACGGCTCGACCGTCCATACCGCATCGAGCTTTTTCTGCTGAAACAGGGTGAGCTGATCCGGGTTGGGGGTGGGGACGAGAAAGGCATCTCCGCCTGTCTGCGTGATTTTTAGCCCCCCATTGGCCAGCCATGCACGGCAGGCAATATCTTGCGTATTGCCGAGCTGCGGGGTGGCGATGGTTTTTCCGAGGAAATCGGCCGGCTGTGTGAGTCCAGAATCCGGTTGGACGACCAAAGCTGCGCCGCCTGCGGCTGCGCCGGCAATGATTCGGACTTCCTCGCCGTTGGATTTGGCATAGGCATTCAATGTCGGGCTGGGACCCACGTAGGTCAGGTCAATGGAATCCGCCAGGATCGCTTCCATGGCGCTGGGCCCCGCATTATAGATGTACCACTCGATTTTGACGTCGGTTCCCAGCCGTTCCTCAAACCATCCGTGGCCGGTGCGAGAGAGATGTTGGGCCACCAGGTCTTGGACATGCGTGATGTTCGGGAAGTGCCCAACACGGATCGTATCCCCTGCAATAGCGACAGGGACGGTGGAGAGCAGTGTCCAGATTCCGAGAATGAAAAATGGGAGTGTTTTCGCAAAGATTCTCATTGTCATTTACTGGTCCTTTCCTTCAGGGATGTATTGGTGTGCTCGTGGTTGAAGTCCTGATACAGCTCATGTGTTGGGTCATACGGCACGTTCAACAAGGTGATCCCCGGCGCCGCCATCGCGGGCTGGGCCAGACCTACACCAAAAATCAGACCGAGTAGGGAGCGAGCCAGTTGTTTCAACATGGGTCATCCTTCAATGTCAGTACCGTTGGTTATTGGGCAATAGAGATCCTCTTGAACATCACCCGTAACCGCCTTGTACTCAGAAGACAATCGTGTACTGCAGCCGCGCTCGGTTCTCGATCAGCGTCGTGACCCCATTGCCCGTATCCACCGCGCTGAGGTGCGTGGTGACCACCCCATAGTCGAACTGCAATTTGTGCTCGTGCCCAATCAGGTACCAGTTGAGGCCGCCCAGCACCGAGGTAATGATGTCCTGAGCACGTAGCGTGTCCGGGTCCATGTAGTTATAGCGTCCGACGACTTCGATAGTTTTTGGCACAACGAAGTATCCGCCTTGCACGTAAAAGCCTGTCGCGTTTCCGATCTGCTTGGAATGGTCCCTGGTGTCCACGTTCCGGACGAAACCTTCAGACTGGAGTGACAGGCCCTTGTACTTGAAAATAAAATCGACTCCCGTCGTGCCCAGGTTCACGACCCCCTGATTCAGCAAGCGCCCATTGCCTAATGACGCAATTGACGTGGAGATCTGAGTATTGCTGCCCACACCTGTTGTGTTCGTTTGGAGCCCGCCGTTGTAGCCATAGCTCACGCCGACCGCCAATTGTGGGGTCTGGGAATAGGCCAGGTCCCCTTCCGGATATCTAGGTTTTCCGAGGATATCCGCAGTGATCCGACCGACGTACATCATTTCATTTGCATTACTCGGCGTGTTCAAGCCGAGCCGGTCCAGGTTGATCCCCACTCCATTGAACACGCCGAAGGCGTAATTGATGGGATATTTCTTGTCATCGCTGTGAATGGTGACTCCCTGATCACGGCGATCAATGACGTTGGGCACAAAGGCTTCGGCGACGAAACCCCGATCCACGAACTGGAGAAGGGCCGAGGAGACGTACTCCTGCCGTCCAAAGAACGTGCGGTATTGGCCGACACGCAGATTCGCCCAGGGAATCTGCGTGAGGTCGACGTAGGCATCATAGAGTTGTGTGGTAGAACGGGTCGTAGTCGGCTGCGTGCTCGTGCCGTTGGTATCGTTGCGAAATTGGACAAAATATGTGGTCTCAGGATTGAACGCGAATCCTTCGAAGACCAGGCGGGCCCGTCTCACATCGAACTCGCTCACGTCCTCCTTACGCGTTCTGGCCGTAATGACCCCGGCGCCGGAAACATTGGGATAGTTTTTGGTGTCTCCGACGGCGCCGTAGGCGCTATTGAAGCCGCTGTCGGTGTATCGGAATTGAAGGCGAAGGCGGATCTTCAATTGAAACTTGTCCTTAAACTGCATGTACAGTCCCCGGTCGTAGCCGAATTTGATTCCCTTGCCGAGATCCACCGTGTTATCACCACCGGCATCCTTTGCAGGGGGGGCTGCCTCGGCCTGAGCCTCCGGCTCCGACTTGGCAGGAGGCGCTTCCGCTGCCTGGCCAGTTTCCTTGAGTGCCTCGTCATGTTCCTGCTGCGTAATCACGCCCTTCTTTAGCAACAGGTTTAGTGCCGGATCCGCCGCGGCTGCTGGTCCCGCCCCAAGTATCCCAAACCCGATAGCTAGGACAACCGCAAAAACCATCTCCTCTTGGATAATCAGGCCTTTTAAGTAGAGATACTTCAGTCCGAGGCCTTCGACGGCCTGTGCTTGTGGTGTCAACCCTGCGAACAGCAGGACAACTGCGCGTGTGACGAAAAACAAACCGGAAATTCTCATGTCGCTTCCCTCCGTGACATGTGAACTTCCGGTGGTCCGGTCAGTTCTCAATTTGAGAATTGAAATAGTCGGTCTCGGGCCTCCAGTCATCTGGACGGCCGGTCGTTCTCCTTTAGCAATGACAACAGTTGTGACGTATCATCGTGACCTCAGGGCGTGGGCGTTGAACCTTCGCCGGCAAAACGTATCTTCTCCTTGCGCTCAATCTGCACGACCTTGGAATCGTGAATGATGATTTCAATCGATCCAAAGCGGATGCCACTGAGTGCGAGTCGAATCGCCTGCTCGATTATTTGATGGTCCTGCCGATCTGATTGTTCTGTACTTTTCATGATGACGGTCCCGCTCGCTTTCATGTGACGGGCTATCGCATGACAATCTTCCCGCTCTTGTCCCACATCCAAAAAACGGACAGATTTGGATAGGTGGCATTGATGGCATTCTGGCCTGCAACGGTAAACAGACAGCCGACAGCGACCAACCAGTTTTGAGAAAAGTTCCATTGAAGCGCCGGCTCCACACCGATAATCGTGAAGCCGTTTTTCTGTCCTGCGTTGATGTCGTGCCCGTCCGCCCGCCAGGTGAGCCCGTGCAAGGTGCTGACTTCGATGTTGTACCCGAACCCGGTCTGGTCATTGAGCATGTGCTCGAAAATCAAGCGCGTGTTGACGATGTCGCCGGTGTAGGTGTTCTGTCCGCCGCTCTCTCCGGGCGCGGCGTAGGTATAGAACACGGCTGCGCTGAGGCGAATGGGTTCGAGGTTCTTTCGCGTCATGAGTCCTTGCGTCAGCCCATATTCGCCAAATCGCGTACTGGGAAGTCGTCCGAGGGGCGTGAACCCACCGGGTGGCTTCTCCGCATCGGCCCATCGGCTGGTGGGTAGCACAATCTGTGTGTAATGGGTAAGGGAAGGGCGCCAGCTCCCAGGGTCTTGGATGATCGGCCGGTATTTCATGATGAGCGAGGTGTCGCCTAAGCCGGTCGAACTCGTGCTTTGTCCGTTTTGGGTGGCCCAGAACGAATTCATCGAAATGGCGGCACCTAATTCGACGTGATTGGTCAGTCCGTAGGAGGCATTGATGGATGGGGAAACCTGGTACAGATGGACCGGTCCGTTTTTGCTGTCGGTTGGACCGCCAAGCCGATTACCGAAGCTGCTCTCTCCGATTTGTGAAAAAATGAATTCTCTGATTGAAAGCTGTCCCTTTGGTTGTATATCGACAGCCTGGAGGAGAACGGGACCATGGGATAGGGGATTCCAGCTCTGGCGATACTTCTTGATCTCCTCGTCTGTCGGGACCCAATCCAGTGCTAGGGACAGCGGAGGAACGGCGATCGCTGTCAGGAGGAAGAGGGCGAGCGAGTTCAGGAAGATCTTCCGATAGTGAAACCGTTGGATAAATGTGAGTAGCACATTAATTCCTATTAATCCGGTCATGATTAATGACTTAATATTAAACTAAGTGAATCAATATTATCAATAATAATAATTTGCATTGCTTTTGTTCACTATATTTTTATATCTGAGTAGAGTCTAATTCGAAATCTTCAATATAAAGCGCAGCATATTTTTATCTATAAATAATTGTATACTTGATTATTGCAAGTATACATGCTATCTAGTGCCTCATTATGGGACAGGCACATCGAGCGGAATCTGCCGAACATTTCCAGAATCATTTAAAACATATTCGCGTCACCCAAGGTCTTTCACAGGGTGAACTTGCCGCAAAATCCGGAATCACCAGGCAGGCCGTTTCGGCGATCGAATCTCATCTCTATTTGCCCACCACGGCGGTCGCGCTTCGACTGGCTGCCGTGTTGGGCTGTCGCGTGGAAGATCTCTTCAGTCTTGCGGAGGCGCACGATCTCATTGAAGGCAAACTGATCGGTAGTTTCCCCCAGCGCGATGACAAGATTTCAACGATTCGTGTGAAGGTAGCCAGGGTAGGGACTCGTATGGTAGTGCGGCCCGTCACGGAGTTGGGTGAGGTGCTTTCGTATAGTGTGCCTGCCGATGGCTACGCGACGGATGTGCATGGCCAGACATCGGGAGCCATGGTGCGAGTGAATCTCTCACGCGATCACCAGGCGATTGAACAGGAAATTTCTGTCGCTGGTTGTGATCCGGCGATCTTTCTCGTCGGCGCGCATTTGCGTCAACGGAAGGATCAGACCTCCGTCGTGGGTTGGACAATGGGGAGTATGGCCGCGCTTCGGGCTTTGCAGCAAGGCGAGGTGCATGTTGCAGGTCTACATCTCTTCGACCCGACGACCGGGGAATCAAACCTACCGTTCCTCCGGCGCGAGCTGAAAGCTTCGAATTATGACGTCGTCACGTTCGCGACCTGGGAAGAGGGCTTGCTCGTTCGAGCAGGTAATCCCAAGTCTATCCGTGCGGTCAGCGACATAGCTGATCTTAACGTCACACTTGTGAATCGAGAAGAGGGAGCCGGGGCCAGACTGTTGCTGGATCAGCGGTTGCGCGCATCGGGGATCGATCCTATTCATGTACGCGGGTACGAGAAGACGGTGTCGTCTCACTTCGAAGTGGCTAGGGCCATCGCAAGTCATCAAGCTGACGTCGGGATCGGGATCCGGTCTGCCGCACAACTCTTTGGCCTCGATTTTGTGCCGCTGCAAGCCGCTCGGTACGATCTCGTGGTGCCCAAAGCCTATCTGAAGTCCCATTCAACGTTGGCCAATCTCTTCGACACTATTGTGAGCCGCCCGTTTCGAAATGAGATCGAGGCGCTGGGCGGATATGACACCAGCGAAACAGGAAAGCTCCATGCGCTGCGTGTCGGCTGACGGAAGACCCTCCGTGGTCGGGCTGGCAGCCTTCGCAGGCTGCAGAAAAACTCAGTTTGTGTTCAAACCCCACTGTGATCTCACGAATGTCGATGGTGCAAGAACAGCGTGCAGGATGCTCAAAATGGCCATCCAGCGCGGCCGCAGCAAGCGAGGACAAAGCTGGCGGACTTTTTCAGCATCCTTTTAGGGATGGCGATGTTGCTTGCGACCGATGTCGCGCTGGCCGAGGAGCCACCGTCTGTATCACCCTCGTCCGCCACGACAGAAGACGGTTCGAACTATTCTGACCTGTCTGGCTTAACCGATGAAATTAGGAAGCGAACAGAAGGACAGACCGGGAAAAATTGGAAAGAAACGGCTGATGCCGTGCTCATCCTAGACAGAGAGACCAAATGGAACCGGTATCTAAAGACAGCAATGAACTTGCCAGATTTTGTCGATTTGGGTATCGAAAATCGGACGCGATTCGAAAGTTATGATCATCCCTGGCGATCCACCCAAAAAATTGGAGGCGGGCGAACTGATTCCCAGGTTCTCCTCCGATCCAGGGTGCGCGTTGGATTGGACAATGGCCCCTTCCGGTTTCTCTTTGAAGGGCAGGATTCACGGGCCTACTGGAACAATGACCAGGGGGATTTCGTGAATGACACGACGGTCAATGAATGGGATATTTTGCAGTTATTCGGGTCATTGACCCTGGACAATGTTTTAGAGAGCGGATTGCGAACGGACTTGCATTTCGGTCGTATGACCCTGGATTTCGGAAAGCGTCGGTACGTCTCCCGAAATGATTACACAAATACCACAAAAGCCTTCGATGGGGTTCATTGGCAAATCGGCCAAGGTAAAACCTGGCGGTTTAGGGCCTTTTTGGCGGAACCGGTCATTCGGAATCAGGTGAAACTCGATGAGCAGAACGCAAATAATGTGTTCTGGGGGACCTACGTGGAGAGCCAGCACCTCCCCTGGTTCAACGTGAATGCTTTTTATTTCGGGTTAAACGATCAACAACTCCAAAATAAAACTCTCCACCGTACGTATAGTACGTTCGGCCTTCGCTTATACAAGTCTCCCGCGATCAACGAATTCGATTATGAGTTCGAGGGGGCCATTCAAAAGGGACATTTAGGGAACATCGATCATTTTGCCTATAACCCAAACGCTGAAGTCGGGTATACGTTTAATCTGCCTTGGACTCCTCGTTTTTTGGTGCAGTATACCTACGCTAGCGGCACTCGTACCCCAGGAGGAAGCCAGGACGGAAACTTTGATCCCCTATTCGGTGAGCGTCAATTTGATTTGATGCCTACGGGAAATTTTGGACCATTTATTCGGTCCAACATCAGTTCTCCCGGTTGGAGGCTGATCGTCAAGCCTGCCCAAGATTGGAAAGTGCAAGTCAAGCAACGGTTCTGGTATTTGGCCCAATCGCGTGCGGTGTATGGGGGTGGCCTATTGCAAGATTCCACAGGAGGGGCAGGAAACTATTTAGGTCATGATCTGGAATTTCGTGTGCAATGGACCGTCAGCCAAAACCTGGAGTTTGATGCCGGCTACGATCATTGGTTCAAGGGGTCGTATTTCGACCGGCTCCCTGCTTCCGCCAATTTACCCCCTGGCGGGAATAAAGATACGGATTATTTTTATTTTCAGATGAAAGTCAGACTGTAGAAAGGCTCTGACATCATCGGGCGAAAACTTTTTTCTTGATCGGCATGCAAGTGCGACTGAAGTCGATGGTGAAAACCGGACTTCGCAGGCTGTGGAAAAACTGTGTGGGCACACCGGAATTTAATTGGTCAGTATGTTTTGAATAACAGGAGCACACCACGCAGGATAATCGCGCGAGACAAGCGGGACGAGCGAGACGAGGTGGGAATCCAATCTGTCCACGTCGTGCCTTTCTCGCATATCGCGCGCGTCACGCGCCACGGCCTGTGGTGCTGGCGGGCTTTTTCAGCATCCTGTTTAGAGGGTAGCCCATGATTCGAGTCATAATCGCTTTGTGTATGTTCGTCATCGCAGGCGTGAACCTTGCGATCGCCGAGGAGATCACGATAGCGGCGGCGTCAGATCTGAATTTCGCCTTCAAGGAAATCGTTACTGAGTACGAAAAAACAACTGGCAATCTCGCGAAGTTGACGTTCGGATCCTCCGGCAATTTCTTTTCGCAAATTCAAAATGGTGCGCCGTTCGACCTGTACTTTTCGGCCGACATCGCGTATCCCAGGAAATTGGAAGAAGCCAGCCTGACTGTTCCTGGCTCGCTCTATCAGTATGCCGTCGGGCGGATTGTCATGTGGACCGGGCATGAGTCACACATCGATGTGACACAAGGGTTCGGGGCGTTGCGTGAACCGACCGTCAAGAAAATCGCCATCGCCAACCCCAAACATGCTCCCTATGGCAGGGCAGCTGTGGCTGCGATGGAATATTTCAAGGTCTATGACCAGGTCAAAGACAAGCTCATTTTCGGAGAGAATATCTCGCAAGCTGCGCAGTTTATTGAATCTGGGGCGTGCGACATCGGGATCATCGCGTTGTCTCTGGCGGTGGCTCCTACCATGAAATCAAAGGGGACATATTGGGAGGTTCCCGCGGAGGCCCATCCGGCTCTTGAGCAGGGTGCTGTGATCTTGAAGTCGTCGAAGCAGAAGGAGTCTGCGAAACAGTTCCTTGCATTTATCAAAGGTGCGCAAGGACAGGAGATCATGAAGCGCTATGGATTCACGTTGCCCAATTAAGTAACGGGGAGGAGCATGCACGGACTCGCTTATCTATTAAATGCGAGCGCGCTCCTGATTGCGGTAACGGCTGCGTCGGCTGAAGACCTGCCACAGACCCAGCATCATCAGGCGGACTCGGCTTCTCATGAGGGATTGTGCAAAGCAGCGATTCAGGGCCCATGTTCTCTCGAGGGATTTGAAAGCGTGCAGCTTGAAACGTCCGATATCAAGCGGCACGAGCAATTCTTTGAAGCCGTTTTGCACGCGCCGGTTGTCCAGAGCCTGAATCATCCTCAAATGGACAGGCTCCGTGGCTATTGTTACCGAGGTGTCTTGATTGTGGTTCGGCAGGATTTGCGAACACCGCGTCCGACCGGCTGGGTGCAAATCAATTTTACGGTTTCTGACGTCGCCGCGTTGCAGGGCGAACTAGAACAGGCGTATCGGGCATCTTCCATTTATCAATTGAGCGAAGAGGACCGCGCGAAGATTGTGCGTTTTCGGTTGAAGCCGGACGTGATGCGAAGGGATCGTCAGGTGCTACGGCTGGAGGTTGCCGGTCCGGAAGGATTCATGATCGGCTTCGATCAAGACAAGTAGAGGTTGGATTGAAGTTGTACAAAACCAATGGCTGCAATCATTCAGCCATCTTACCAAGGAGGGCACCATGAAACTTAGCGCGCGGAATCAGTTCCAAGGCACGGTCACCAAAATCACTGAGGGACAAGCCATGGCCGAAGTGACGGTGAAAGTCGGCACGCTCGAATTTGTGGCGGCGATTACGGAAGGGTCGGTCAAGAGCATGGGTTTGAAGGTCAACGACTCCGTGCTGGTCGCCGTGAAAGCCACGGAAGTGATGATCGGCAAATAGCGTGCGTTGACTTACCGGATTGCGGCTTCCTACCATTGCGTCGGTTTCGGTAGGACCGACTGTGACAAAGGCGGATTTGTGAATTGGATGGCGATCTGGGTCACGTTCAAACTGGCCAGCCTGACGTCCGGAGTTTTGCTGGTCGTCGGACTGCCCATTGCCTACTGGCTCACCTTTTCCAAATGGCGATGGAAGTTCATTGTCGAGTCGGTGGTCGCGCTCCCGCTCGTTCTGCCTCCGACGGTGCTGGGTTTTTATATTCTGGTCGCGATCGGTCCGCACAGCCCAGTCGGCCGATTCTACAGCGACGTGGTCGGGCATCCGCTCCCCTTTACCTTCGAAGGTCTGCTCCTCGCGTCGATTCTCTATAGTCTACCGTTTGCCGTGCAGCCATTCGCTGCAGCCTTTGAGCAAGTCGATCGTCGGTTGATCGAAGCCTCCTGGACGCTCGGGGTGTCGAAGCTCAAGACCTTCATTCGTCTGATTGTTCCGCTGTCGACGGCAGGCCTTATCACCGGAGCGGTACTGAGTTTCGCGCACACATTGGGGGAGTTCGGTGTCGTGCTGATGGTTGGTGGCAACATCGAGGGAGAGACGCGCACCGTCTCGATCGATATTTATGATGAGGTCCAAGCGCTCAATTATGCTGGGGCCGCCAGGACAGCGCTGTTGTTGCTTGCGGTCTCCTATGGTGTGCTGCTGCTGGTCTATGCGATGAATCGAAAGGTCTGGGCTGTATGGCCGCAGCGCTGACAGTTGATTGCCGCAAGACCTTTCCCGGTCGGTTTACGGCTGTTGCACAGCTGGGTCTCCCGCTGGATCCTCCGCGAGTCCTGATTCTCTTCGGGCCATCAGGATCGGGGAAAACGACTCTGCTGCGTTGTCTTGCCGGATTGGAATGGCCGGAAGAGGGACGAATTCAGTTCGGTTCGACACCCTGGGTTGATGCGGCCTCCAACATTCGCCTCTCGCCGCAAGCGCGGCGGATTGGTTACATGCCGCAGGACTACGCGCTCTTTCCCACGCATACGGTGGCCGGCAACATTGAATATGGATTGAGCGATCTGCCGACTGAGGCACGACGGGAGCGTGTCCGCGAGCTGATCGCCTTGTTGCAACTTCAGGGGCTCGAGCAGGCCAAGCCGGCGCAGTTGTCGGGTGGGCAACAGCAACGTGTCGCGCTTGCCCGTGCGATCGCCAGACGACCTCAGCTCTTGTTGCTCGATGAACCTCTATCGGCCTTGGATGCGCCGACACGCAGTCGCTTGAGTGGAGAACTGCGAGCCCTATTGATTCAGTTGCACATTCCTTCAGTCGTCGTCACGCACGAATGGGCCGAAGCCCTCACGCTGGGCGACGTCATTGCCGTGATGAGTGCTGGTCATATCCTGCAAGTCGGCCCGCCACAGGAGGTATTTTCCAGACCCGCCAATGCGGAGGTGGCACAAATTGTCGGTATCGAGACCGTCATGCAGGGTCAAGTGGTCACGAACGACAATGGGCTGGCGACTGTGTCGGTGAACGGGACGACATTGAAGGGCTTAGGAGCGGACGTGAGCGGCTCGGCCGTCTACGTCTGCATTCGCGCGGAAGATGTCTTGCTCGAGCAGGCGGGGAGCGGCGTCACCAGTGCGCGTAATCACCTGTCTGGCCTGGTGACCGAGATGCTGTCGCAAGGCGTGCTGGTGAAGGTCACGGTCGATTGCGGTTTTCCCCTGCGGGCGGTGATTACGAGGGGGGCCAGAGAAGAACTTGAGCTCGAAACAGGTTCAGTCGTTGTGGCGGTGATCAAAGCCGGTGCGGTGCATCTGGTTCCACGATCTGTGTGAGTGGTAGCAGGCTGCTGAAAAATGTCTGCTGCGGATAGGTAGTGGTTGATATAGGACGTATCGTCCTCGAACTGCGGTTGGTTGTGCCCCTCCCCACAAACCATTCTGGTCAGGCCTTCTTGCTGCTTCAACCCCTCACCAACTCACTCTGCCCGACTCTCACGTGGGGCGGGACAACGGGAAGACCGTCTCACTCGTGACATGAAAGCACGACGGCGGAAGGTTGCTGGAGAACAGGTCTTGCCGATCCGAGTGCTGTTTAGCGGGATGACGTGCTCGTGTCAGAACTCTTGGTCTTCACGTTGTACTGCGTAATCTTCTCGCGCAGGATTTGGACTAAATGCTCGTAGGATGAGGAGCGGAGAATCGCGGCAAACTGCCCCCGATAATTCTGGACCAGGCTGATTCCATCAATCAGCACATCGTACACTTTCCAGTCGTCACCTTTCATCATAAGCCTGTAGTCCATCGGGATCTCCGTTTTCTTCCCGACCATGATGCTCTTGACCTCCGCATAGTTCCCCTCAAGCCGTTCGTTGAGGAAGGTCACCTCTTCGTCAGAGTAGGCGTGCATCTTTTCCACATAGGTGGCGGTCAAAAACTCGCTGAACAGGCCGACAAACTCGTGGCGCTTCCTCTCGTCTAATGTATCCCACTGGCCCCCCAGCGACCGCTTGGCCATTTCTCCATAGTCAAAGCGTACATCGGCGATCTGCTTCAGCCGAGTGACACGCTCGTCCGTGCGCTCTGGTTTCTTGAGCTCTTGATCCTGCAAGACTTCGAGAGCTTGACCGATTGTGATCCTCATCGCTTCCGTGGGGGCACCTTGAGCCGGCAAGGGTTGTGATGCAGGAATACACGAAGTCCCCAAGAGGATCGAGGTTGCGCACAGGAGCCAGAGAGAGAGAGGGCCGAGGGTCTTGAGTCCTCTCAGCTCGCGCAACGGAAACCCAACAGGCCCTGATGCGATCCGATGCGTCCTGCTCATGCCTGTACCGCCTTACTTAAATGTTGGACAACGTGTTGCTCGTTGTTCCATTTCGCTGAGATTCGGCCCTGTTCGAGGCTCCGCTCCCAACTGGGCACCTGGGTCGCACCCACCAGCTTCTGCGTGGAGCACCATCGACACTTCCTATCACGACCATTTTACTAGGAGTCATGGCTGTTTCAATCATCCTACGTGACCAACGCTTCCTGCTCAATTCTAAAGTCGTTCAAACAGTTGTGCCCGACTTAAAATGTGGACAGAGAGCTTATTCAGACAGAAGGCAGGAAAAAACTCAATGAAATCTGTTCAAAACGATCGTGAGGGGAGATAGCGGGAGACCTCTGAGCAAACGATCAGACTGATACTGCCCAAACGTCCCCTTGGACACGAATCCGCAAAGACGCCAGAATTCGCTGCAGGTTGGATGGTCAACGAGGAGCAACACGCTGTCCAGTAATTAAGTGGGGCAATACACCGGCCTTTTCTTCACAGCAACTGCTGCGCTGGCACCAGCCGGTATGATGACCCGGCTTTGAAGCAATCTTTCAAAACAAAGCCTTTCATGGCCGTAGTTGTATTCGTATGGGCGGGGTTAAACAACGGTTGAATCCTTCCCCCGCAAACATCATCTTATTAGCGGATTATTTGCGCAACTTCTCCCTGACCGAGTCTGCGTCACAAGGGTGACGGATCACACACATTCGTCCCCATCCACATTGATCTCAGGAGAGGTCGTGGTCATGGCAGTGCCAGGCGCAAAGCCGAGAACCCTGTTCCCCTACTGTTGGTTGACCGGCCCCCCAGCGGCATCGGGAAGTCTTGCGAAACGTAATAGGCGTAGGCATGAGACGGGAGGCCCCTCACTCTGCAGCCAGGGGCCTCCAGCGATGAGGGGACGTTACTCTTTCGGCAGTTCGCAGTTGGTATCTCCTCGCATCATGCAAGCCCGCCATCTGGTTTTCTTTGCCCAATAGCTGTAGGCCTCCTCGACGTCGGTCCATCGATGGAATGGCTTCCAGAAGTACTTTCCCCCGCCTCGCCGATCAATCATCGCTCCTAGCAATTCCCCGGTCTGAGAATCCGTTGCCTTTATCTCCACCGTGGCCTTGCCCACAAAAGACTCCGTCCCGAAGGCCATCTCTTTCACTTGCTACGCTAAGCTGGATCCTGGATGCAAAGCGGTCACATTATCCAGAAAGAGAACACCCTTGCTGGCCTCTGTCAGCGCCACCTGCAGGCGGATGACGTCAGGTTCTGACTGGCTGGTCATGCGGTAGTCTTTGCACGGTTCTTTAATGGGACGGAATCATAGCCAGATCGTCTTTTTTTAAGCAACGTCGCAATAACTAACAATTTCATCTGGACTTCGCTATGCAGATTCCGCAAAATCACCGCCATCATGGCTCCACCGCACCAAACCACCATCGCTCCATCCCCCGTGATCCCTCCGTCGCCTGTCATCCCACTATTTAAATTCCAGGATGCGGATGAATTTGCCCCTGCCATTCAGGGCGTGGATGCCGAACTGATCCAGACCAGTGCAACCCTCACCGGAGGATGTGTGACCGAGATCCATTTCAGTTCGGTCGTCCTTCAGTATTGCCGCATCGCATTCGGGACCCTGGCGCGTGCCAGCCTCCACAGAAATCCCGTTTCCCTGATGGTTCCTCTAACAGTCTGCTGAAAAACCCCTCGCAAAGCGGTGCGTAATATGATTCTCTGTTTGTAGGAAGAACGGAGGGTCAATCATGCGCGGAACATTTGACGATCAGGGACGGTTATTTTCGTATATTTCGCCGGAACAACGGGTCGCGGCACGGCACCCGCTCCGGACAATACGCGAGCTGGTGCGCGAAGTGTTACGCGACCTGGACCGCGATTTCCGCACGCTATATTCAACGACAGGGCGCCCGTCGATCCCGCCCGAACAGTTGCTGAGCGCGCTGCTGCTGCAAGTGTTTTACGGTGTGCGGAGCGAACGGCAACTGATGGAGCAGCTGGACTACAATCTTCTGTACCGCTGGTTTGTCGGGCTTTCGCCGGACGACGCGGTGTGGGACGCGACGACGTTTACGAAGAATCGCGAGCGATTGCAGCAAGGCGATATTTTCAATCGCTTCATGGAGAAGCTGTTGCATCACAAAGACGTAACGCCACTGTTGTCGGACAATCATTTTTCCGTCGACGGCACGCTGATCGAGGCGTGGGCCGGCCACAAAAGCTTCAAGCCGAAGGACGATAAAGACGGCGACGGGGAGCACTTCCACGGCACGACACGCAAGAACGACACGCATGAAAGCACGACCGATCCCGACAGCCGCCTGTACCGTAAATCAGAGGGCAAGGAGAGCAAACTCTGCTACATGGGACACGCCACGATGGAAAACAGGAACGGCCTGGCCGTCGCGGGGCTTGTCACACAAGCAAGCGGCACGGCGGAACGCGCGGCATCGGAGGAGATGCTGGAGAAGCAAGCCTCGCCACATACACGCATCACGGTCGGCGAGGACAAGGCCTATGATGTTGAAGAACACGTTGAACGCCTGCGGGCAAAGAACATCACGCCGCACATCGCCGTCAACGATTATGTCACGAAGACTGGAAGGGCGCGCAAGACGTCCATCGACGGACGCACCACCCGGCACAAGGGCTACAACATCTCGCAGAGCAAACGCAAAATGATCGAGTGTATTTTTGGATGGGGTAAGCAGCACGCCACCATGCGCAAGACGAAACACAGGGGTCTCGCCGGAGTCGCCGCCGACTTTCTGCTCAATCTGATCGGCTACAACCTCATCCGCATCCCGAAACTTCTGGCGCAGACGGGATAGGTGCGTCCGAAACCACAAAACCGCCCTGATGCGGCACGGAAAATCCACTAATCCTCGGAAAAAACGCGTCGCGATCTCAAAAAAACGGAAATTCCCGTCCTAAAAGAGGGTTTTTCAGCAGACTGCTAAAGATCCACGGCCCTGCGGTTTGCAACGGCTACTCCATGAGTCACGAGTCCTTCTTGGTTCATGGAAACCGGGCTGACTATTACTCCAAGACGCCCATAGGGTTCGAATGGGTTCTGCTCCCCTTTAAGACCGATGCCATTCTTCACACCATCGCGGCTCTGACTCAGCAGGAGCCTCCTGAGTTCAGAGAAAACTGCCTGTCAATCCGGCCGCCTGCATCGGTCATGAAAGCCGTGCAGCGCCTACTTATTGATGCCGTGGAAACCGCCCAGCACAATCCCCGCGTCTTGACTTCTCACAATGCCCTGCGCTCCCTGGAACGCTCGCTTCAGACGGTTATCGCGATGGCATTGGCACAAGATCACCCAGCCTTCTCCCGGCGCTATGGCCGGACAAAACTCTCCCATAGCTTGGTGCTTCGCCGGGTTGAGGCCTACCTTGAAGCGCATATGTCGGAACCGGTGTATCTGGCTGATCTTTGTGCAGCAACCGGTGTGAGTGAACGGACACTCCAGCAGGTGTTTCTCGAATTCTATGGCGTCAGCCCGTTGCAATACTTGAAGCTGCGGCGCTTGAATCTCGCGCGGCAGCGCTTGCGCGACGGAGCATCCGAACAGACCCGTGTGACCGGCGTAGCTTTAGATTGCAGCTTCTGGGAGCTCGGTCGCTTCGCAGCGGACTACAAGGCATTGTTCGGTGAATCGCCATCGCGCACGCGACAGCGCCGTGCCTCATGGGCAACGACAGGCTGAAGTCCGAAGGCTAAAGGCGGATACGGGTTACGGGATGCGGGATGCGAGTAACTAGATTCAGGATACGTGATTCGGGATCCGGGATCCGAGATTTAAAGCGCGCATCTCGTATCTCGACACTCGCATCTCGAATCTCGTATCCCGAATCTCGCCCGTCTCGCTCCGCTATCCTGCGGCGGAGTCAGATCAGAATCGCGCGGAGAGGCCGATGCCGACGTTGGTGTTCTTGATGGCACTCGACTCGAAGCTTTCTTTGCGGCTGGAACGCTGCACCCCGCCGAATCCCTGAATGGAATCCGTGAGGCGATAGGCCAGAATCACTTCACCCTGGTAGATGTTTTCGTATGCGCCGTTCCGTTCATCGCCTGCGAGACCGCTGGTCCAGATGTTGTGTTCAAAGTGAAAGGCCGTGCTGAGCGAGAGCCGCTCGGTCAGTTCCACGTCTGCATCCGCCGACAGGTAGTGGTTGATATAGGACGTATCGTCCTCGAACTGCGGCTGGTTGCGTCCCTCCGCAAGTCCGCGCTCATAGTGGTAGCTCAGCCCGAGTTTGATCTTCGGGGCGACGCGCCAATCCACGTGCGGGCCAATCGTCCAGAAGTCCGTGTTCCGTTCTGAGAAGGCGTCGTTGTAGCGGCGCAGGCCGTACCGGCCGAGCAACCGGACCGAAAGATCCGGCGTCACATCGTGAATGAGGCGTGTAGACCAGATGTAGCTGGTCAATTTTTCTGCCGACAGCAGCAGCTGGCCTGACTGACGTTCGTCGTTGTCGCCGAGAAACTGATCAGGAGCGTAGGAGAAGCGAGCCTGTACCCGGGTGGCGGAGGAGAAGGCCTGGGTAGCCTGGAGCCGCAACGTGCCGTGGTTGAACTTCGGGTTCTCTGTGAAGACGAAGCCCTGGCCTTGTACGTTCAGGTCGAGCCGTCCAAGTCCGTTCGTCAACGATCGCGTCACGTTCAACAACGGCTCGAACACCACATCCGATCCCTGATCCGTCAGTTTCGAGTCGATGGCCGGCTGGGTCGGATCGCCATCGCGGCTGAGGCGGCGGGTGGCGGAAAATAGGCCGACGTCGTCAGTATAGAAGAGAGTCCCCCGTCCTTCGAGAGACCAGCCCTCTTCTGCGGAAGCGAGTCGGGGAGTGGGCCAGAGACTTGCGAGAACCGCCAGAAGCGCAATCAGGCGCGCGGGGTTGGAAACGTGAGAACTGGCGCTCAGCATGTGCATCGTGGCATGCAGATGAGTATATTACTAGTATATACCTAGGGTTTTAAGTCGTAGCTGAATCCAAAAATAATATTGGTGTCGACCGTCTGTTTGCCGGTGACCGGCAAGGAGTTGTAGCGGATATCGTATTCAAAGTTTATCCGCCAGTTATTGGTAAGCTTCACCCTGAAGCCCTGGTCGGCATTCACGCGGGTCGCCGACCCATGCCCCAGGTCCTTAAATGCCTGGCTTTTGTGGAAGAAGACCACATCATCGCCTCGGAACATGAATTCATATCGCAGGATTCCGGACGCCGAGGGTGTGACGGTTGCCGGGTCCGTCGTGAAATCCTGATACACGGCTGCAGGGCCGGCGGCTATGGTTAGATTGTGGTGTTCTCGGTCGAGGATGTCGTAGCCCAGGAGGAGGCCGCCGGTGTTGCGCACGGTAAGATTCTGGAACTGGTCCGTTTCAGCGAGGTCGAACCCTCCCACATAGACCCGACGCGTCAGAAAGTAGTCGTATTTGACGTTGAAGGCGGCGTTATTGGCCGTATCCTCTCCGTCGGCTTGCGCGCGATTATATTTCCCGTCCAGGATATAGCGATGTTCGAGCCTCCGATACGTAAGACTTCCGGAGATATTCAGCGCTTCGGTTTTTGTGTTGCCGGAGGTTTGATTGCCGCCGGCGCTGATATAGCCGCGATAATCGTTCTCAGCGAAATTGATCGCGCGCACATCCTCAAGCCTGATCGCCCCACCCTCTCCGAGCGTACTGACGATGAGTCGGTCGAGTCTCCGTTCTCCTACGTCCTCGGGTATGTCGACCTCACCATACAGTTTAACCGACATGGGCCGTTCGCTCGTAATGCTCTGGACGTCGTCCCATTTGATCTTGATGATGTCCGAAAACGACACATCGATCTCGAGCCGCTTGTCCTCCATTTTGACGATCCGGCCGGTAATCCGATCGCCGTTCTTGAGCACGACGACCGCAGCCTGGACCGGGAGGGGAATGGCCGTGAGAAATGTGATGAGCAGGCAGACAGGGAGAAAGGCTTTGAGAAAATGTTGGCGCATCAATCAGTGTTCGTGGGGTAAATGGCAGAGAGCACCGCGTTACGTCCGATAGCCGATACACTCGCTGCTGCGATTACCCTGCGCCGGTGCATAGGGTGCGCATTCTACGGAACGCATGCTTATCTTTCAAGGTAGAGGCCGGCGGAAAACGGTACTGTCAAGTTGCCGAGGAGGCTGATATCCGCTAACGTTCGGCGATGGACACAAAAACGAATTCCTACGTCGGCTAACACTACCCCACTGTGATCATCAGCCACGCCGTCTGGCTATACTTCCGGTTCACATTGAGTTTCCGGGATGTCGAAGAACTCCTAACCTCTCGCGGCGTCATCGTGACCGACAAGCTCAAGAGCGATGGGGCGGACACACGCGACATCCTGCCGGGCGTCGAACACCGGCAACACAAGGGCCTCAACAACCTGCCGAAGTGTCGCATCAACCAGATCGACAAAAGGAACGGTAGATGCGAGGCCGCAGGCCCGAGGCTGACCCTCGTTTCACGTTTCACGGTTCGACAAGCTCACCGTCCCGAGCCAAGTCGAGGGACGCCTCACGTTTCATGGTTCTTGGGAGCGGGTCGAGTACGAGGCAGATGGTTGCCGATCGTTCGCCGCAGTAGAACGGTCGATGTCGGACAGGCTCCTAGATGGTGGGCACGCGAGGCAAGGGCGATGTCTGCACCGGCACGAATCATCTGGGCTTCCGTTGCGTGCGCAGCCTCCGGATGGAGGAGGCGGTGAAATGACCTCAGAACAGATCGAGTTGGCCGGAGGCAATCTCGGCCCACGGGATGATTTCGATGCCTGGCGACAACCGCCGCCGTTCGCGCGCCGTCGAGATGACCCATCCCCGGCGCAGGCCCAGATCCTTCATGCACTGTCGCAGTCCGGCAACAGCATGATGGCTCACCGCTGCACCGGTCTTGATCTCGATCGGCAAGATGCGCCGTCCTTCAACGACCAGCAGATCGACCTCCGCGCCGGCATGTGTCCGCCAGAAGAACAATTCGGGACGAACCAGCCGGCGCGCGGCAAGCGCTGCGAGTTCTTCGATGACGAGGCCTTCGAACGAAGCGCCCCGTTTGGGCCAGGTCGCCAGCTCCGCGGGGCGACGCAGGCCGGCCAGGAAGTGCAGCAGTCCCGTATCCCTCACGTAGAGCTTCGAGCTCTTGGTCAGGCGCTTCTGTACGTTGGCGTGGTACGGCTGGAGGCGACGGATCATGTACGCCCCCTCCAACACATCCAGGTCGCCAGCGATCGTGTGAGAGGATACGGCCAAGGACCGCGCGAGGTCGGAGACGTTCAAGAGATTGCCATGGACATGCGTCAGCATCGTCCAGAGTAGGCGGAGCCGCCGCGTGGGCAGCCCGATGCCGAGGGCGGGGAGGTCGCGCTCCAGGAAGGTCGAGACGTATGCGTTGAACCACTCGCTACGCGCACGGGGGTCCCGGAGACTATGGATGGGAGGAAAACCGCCCCAGAACCAGCGATCGGCGGCGCGGGCGGTGCCGGCCAATTCCGAGGCGAGGAATGGCGTGAGTTCCAACAGCGCCACCCGGCCGGCCAGCGTCTCGGACACCGAGCCCATAAGAGTGGGGCTCGCCGACCCCAGCAGCAGAAAGCGGCCCTTGCGTCGCGAGCGGTCGATCACGTGGCGCAGCACGGGGAAGACCTCGGGCAGGCGCTGAGCCTCGTCGATGACCACCGCGCGTGGGTGGGCGTCGAAAAAACCTTCGAGATCGGCGTCCAGCGCGGCGAGGTCGGCCGGGCGTTCGAGATCGAGGTGAGTCCAGCCAGGGAGCGCGTGGCCGGCGAGCGTGCTCTTCCCGCATTGGCGTGGGCCCACGAGGAGCACGGCTGGAAAAGACCGGAGGAGGAACCGAAGACGATCGGCCTGTTGCCGTTGGACATATTTCACACCGTGCAGTTTTGCATGTTAGATTCAGAAATACAAGGTATGGAAATCGAGTTGCGCCTGGATACAATAAACGTAACTACTCAGGTAGATAGGCTGAAGGCTTTTAGGGGTTGGACTTCTTGCGCAACGAGGATTCATCTCTGCTTGAACCCAAGGTCGTAGAAACCGAGAAGGTGTTGAATGGTTTGGTTCGTGCCTTGCGAGATATTTTATAGCCTTCAGCCTAAACACCTGAGTAGTTACCAATAAACATCCATGGTATCCGGCAAGAAAAAAAATACGTGCATCGTGGCGGCTCATTCCTCTGCACGGATCAATATAATAGCTCGCGCTACATGACGGGCACGCGAGGCAAGGGAGAGGCCAGCACCGGCACGATTCATCTGGGCTTCCGCTGTGCGATGTCGCCGACCCGGCAAACCGGTTGAGACGGCGCGTGGCCATGAACGACAGCAGTCGGACATGGAAAAAGTTACGAATTCGCATCAAGCGGAGGCACGCATGAATCCAAGAGACATGAATCGCCCAGCTCCGGCCAAGAAGTGGCTGTCCGTCCTACTCGCCGTCATAGTGATCGCGTTGCTGTCCGGCTTCGCCATGGCCGAGGAAGGCGGATCCGGTCACATTCTCCCCGGGTCGATGGCGTCCTTCACCGATGACGTGCCTCTGACGGAGACGATTATCATGCGGGCGAACATCATCCATTACCACGGCTCGGTTGGGTCTACGAAGCCGCTGCCGATCGTGGGTCAAACCACGCTTGGGGCTGATGCCTCGACGTGGGGAGTAGGCTTAACGGTTCTCTGGCGTCCACGGCTCGACCTGGGCGAACGGTGGAGCTACGCGATGGGCGACATCGTGCTGATGCCGCTGATGCTGAATTACAGCGTCACCCCCGACTTCAACATGAACTTGTTACGCTGGCGGACTTTTTCAGTATCCTGCGAAAGACCTGAGATTGCGAACAACGCGCGCCGGTCTTTCAAGAAAAAGGCCTACGGAGGTTGGCGAAAAAATTTATTGCATTACTCTTTGAAGATAGGCAAAATCTTCCCCCACTTGATACTTGTATCCTGGGGCATTGAGAAAACTAATAATAAGGAGGCTGGTATGCGTCAGATAATTGGAGCGATTCTGGCAATCATGCTTGTTGTGACTGGCTGCGCCTCGACCCAAGAGGCGAAGTCGGTGGATAAGTCCGGGTTCTTGGGCGACTATTCCCTGCTGAAGGAGGGCGAGCGCGGCGCGTTCTCTCAAGGTGCGGAAAATCAAGCCTTATTGGTCTACAAGAACCCCGCCGCCGATTGGCGCAAGTACAGGAAAGTGATACTGGATCCCGTGACGGTCTGGACGTCGGGGAAAGACTCTCAGCTCAAGGACGTGTCAGTCGAAGATCGGCAGCGGTTATCGGCGTTGCTGTGGAAGAATTTCGACGAGTCCCTCCGGAAGGACTACGAGATGACGAGCCAAGCGGGTCCAGACGTGATGCGGATCCAAGCCGCCATTACCGAAGCGGAATCATCCAATGCTGTGTTGGATACGGTGACGAGCATCGTCCCGCAAACACGGCTGCTCTCGGGCATGAAGAGCCTCGCGACCGGGGTGTCGTTGTTCACGGGCAGCGCAAGTGTGGAAGTGAAGATCACCGATACTGAAATGGGAACCCTCCTGCTGGCGGCAGTGGATCGCCGGGGCGGCACCAAGAGCCTGAGCGGTGTGACGAATTCCTGGAACGACGTGGAGGAGGCCTATCGCTTCTGGGCCGAAAAGGCCCGCTATCGTCTGTGCCAATGGCGAGGCGGTATGAACTGCGTCGAACCGAAAGCCTAATGAGCGACTGCGATCACTGTAGCCTGACAGCCTGAGAGTCTCGGTGGATCGTGAGCCATCATTAATATTCATTAAAGGGAGGTTGGTCATGATCATACGACGGCTGATGTTGGGCGCGGTGTGCGCGATGCTGCTTACGGCCTGTGCCCATTCTGAACAGGCTGGGGGATATGGGAAGGCAGAATCATCCGGGTTTCTGAAAGACTATTCGATGCTCCATGAGGCAAAGGATGATACGGAAGCGTCGCTGGTGTACTTCATGCCGGACAAGGCCAAGTTCAAATCCTACACGAAGGTCTGGCTTGAGCCGGTGCAGGTCTGGCGCGGGGAGAAGTCGGATGCCAAGGACCTCGACCAGGAGGATGCCACCTATGTGTCTCAATATCTCTGGTCGCGTGTTGATGAAGAATTGCGCAAGGACTACTTGATGACGCAGGATGCAGGACCCGACGTGGTGCGGATCCGTATCGGGATCACGGAAGCCGGGAAAGGTATTCCGGTCGTGGACAACATCACTGCCCTGCATCCGGGGGCGCTCCTGATGTCCAAGGGGAAGAAAGCCATCGGCGGGACAGAAAGTTTTGTCGGGAAGGCGTCGGTTGAAGTGGAGGCGACGGATAGTCTGACCGGTGAATTAATAGCAGCTGGTGTGGATCGGCGCGGTGGAGGAAAGTACGCCTGGAAAGCGATGCACCGTTGGGAAGACTTCGAGGCGGCTTCCACCTATTGGGCCAAGAAGTTTCGCTGGCGGGCCTGCACGCTGCGGGGCGACGTCGATTGCGAGATGCCCAAGGACTAGCAGTCCTCTGTCCAGCGATCAATAATCGGTGCGGGTTGCACAGAACAACGTGATAGGTCTGTGCCTCACAGGTAAAAGAAAGGGTGCGACCCTCATGAAGAAAGCGAGTCAATGTGCCATGTGGTTCAGTCGCACATTAATGGGATTTCTCCCTCTTGTGGCGATACTCCTGAGTAGCCAGGCCTTTGCAGCCCAGCCACCCAACATCCTCGTCATCTGGGGCGACGACATCGGCTACTGGAACGTCAGCGCCTATAACCAGGGCATGATGGGTTACAAGACGCCGAACATTGACCGGATCGCGAAGGAGGGTGCGCTGTTTACCGACTGGTACGGCCAGCAGAGTTGCACCGCCGGACGCGCGGCGTTCATCACGGGCCAGGTCGGTTTCCGTACCGGCCTGCTCAAGGTCGGCTTGCCTGGCGCGAAGGAAGGTCTGCAGGCGCGAGACGTGACCCTTGCCCAGTTGCTCAAAGCCCAGGGCTACATGACCGCCCAGTTCGGCAAGAACCACCTCGGCGACCGGGACGAGCACCTGCCCACGGCCCACGGCTTCGACGAGTTCATGGGCTCGCTCTACCACCTCAACGCCGAGGAGGAACCGGAGAATGTGGACTACTTCAAAGATCCGGAATTGATCA